>Ga0065714_10064516_pt1 | contig 44236 bp, 66 predicted proteins | sample MisRhiReplicate2_FD_59101 | JGI IMG/M metagenome (GOLD analysis project Ga0065714, IMG submission 59101) | Miscanthus rhizosphere microbial communities from Kellogg Biological Station, MSU, sample Rhizosphere Soil Replicate 2: eDNA_1 v2... | ecosystem: Host-associated > Plants > Roots >... | reverse complement strand
GGCGCGGCGATCAGGTCAAGGTCTCTGGTGAACGAGCCGTGCAGGCCGATGGCGTAGCCACACTGCCAAGCGGTTGTGCGGATCAGCGTGTAGTAGCGAGCATAGTCCGGGTCGATGATGCCGAAGGGTAATGAGGCCAGAGGTGCTGGCGCTTTGGCGAAGGCGAAAGTTTTGCCGGCTCCCCCGGCAGCCATGAACGCATCGTTGTCCATTCTCAATCCTCACTTCAGATATACCGACGCGCAGCCCGCGCCAGGGGGTGGCCGGTGGGCCTCGGAATCGTTGGAATAGGCGTCGAGCCTTCAGAGGGAAGCGCGGCCAGATTTGGCGCGTTGTTGGAATATCCAGAACGGGCGGAACACGCGTGGCTATTCACTTCTGGCTCCGGCCTGTCACGCCGGGGGTCGCGGGTTCGAGTCCCGTCCACTCCGCCAGATTCTCTTTAGAAATCAATGGGTTAGCAGCTTCGGTTGCTAGCCCATTCTGGTTTTTGGAATCTGATTTGCGAACTTTGGAATATGAGTTTGCCAGTTCGACCACACGGAGCGCGTCTACCCATGCATCATGGCCGCCCTCAACTCCGTCGTATCCGCACGCCACGGTGTTCGCTGCCACCAGTAGCTGCGCATAGGTCGGCTTCTTCACATTGCCTCCATCAACAGTCGAAATGCAGTCGCAGCCACGAGCGGAACCTGTCCGTTTCCAGTGGCCTCGATGCGGTCCATCCGATGGGCCATCCCATCAGCCATTCGTGGTTCGTCGGGCTCGGTTTGCCAAACACCCGGACGTACTCGCGGCAATTGGGCCACTTCTGCATCGACCGGCATGCGTAATTTGCCGTGTGCGTCGGCGTGTGCAAGAAGCCAGTATCGCTGCCGAATGTGGTCAGCACCCACGTCTGACGCGGAAAGCGCCATACAGCGGACGGAGTAAGCCAGCGCTTCAAGGTCGTCGGCTGCTGCGTCGATGGCTTTGCGCGCGACGTTCTCGGCAAAGACGTACCTGGGAGCGACATCTGCCACGACCCGGAGCATTTCCGGCCAGAGGTCTTCAGCCACCGAGCGTCCTCGAGATGCTCCGCTGTAGGCCTGGCAGGGAAACCCGCCAGCCACGATGTCAACTCGGCCGCGGTAGGGTCTACCGTCGAAAGTTCGAATGTCGCTGAAGACTGGGAACGCGGGAAGACTCCCGTCCCTTTGTCTGGCAAGCAGCATGGATTGGACGCGCGGCTCTCGTTCGACGGCTCCAATGCATCGATGTCCAAGAAGTTGGCCGGCGAGGATTCCGCCGCCCGCTCCTGCAAAGAGGTGTAGTTCATTCATCATCCCGCAGGCGTAGCCTTCTTGGACCGTGTCCGGTCGTAGTGCCGTGCAATCATCGCGTCCGAGCTGTGCAGGGTTGCGTCCTTGGTGTCGGTGTCGCCGCGTTCCAGCTTGTCCGTAACCCCCTTGGGCCGGCAGTCCTGCAGCGAGAACTTCTGGAACGGCATCTTCCGGCGCTTCGCCTCCAGCACGCATTCGCGCATCAGATCGTCGAGCATCGCCTTCCATCCGCCCTTCGTGTAAGGCTCGCCGCGAAGATTGCCGAACAGGTACATGGTGCCGGCGTCCGCGTTGCGCTTCACCTCCATCGCCTCATAGATCGTGGCCGACAACTCCGGCGACCACTCGATCAGGATCGTCGGCTTGGTCTTGCTCTTTGAGTCGGTCCAGAGGATGCCCGAGGGCGTCACGGACTCGCGCTTGATCTGCCGGACCTCGAACGACCGGCGCACGCACAGCCACGCCGTTTTCAGCGCCAGGGCGACGATCAGGCGCGCCCCGCCAAACTTCCGGCCCATCTCCACGGCCAGCGTCATTTCCTCGTGCGTGACGTAGCGCTTCTTCACCTCCACCACCTTGTTCCGCTCAATGTCGTTCAGCGGGTTGGTTTCGATCATCCCGAGGCCAATGGCGTGCTGCATGATCAGCCGCGCGAGAGAGATTTCCTTGTTGCCCTTGAGGGGCCGCGTCTTCTTGCATGCCTTCAGGTAGTCAATGCCCATCTTGGCGGTGATTTCCTCCACCTCAAAGTGGCCCCACGCCTTGGTGAGCATGGCAGCCTCGCGCTTGTTCTCCGCAATGGTGCTGTCGGCTCGCTTCGTGGCGTCGGTGGTCGGAAGCTCGGCCTGGTGCACGAACCACGCATCAACCAGCCCTTTGAAGCCGCCCTCGGGCGCGTCGTGCACAACCCGAGTCGATTCCTCAATGGCCTGCCGGCGCAGCTTGCGGATCTGGTTGGCGTCCTCGACCTTACAGCGGTACTTGTATGCCCAGCGGCCTGAGGGCAACTTGTAGCCGATGCTGTACACCCGTGCACCGTAGCGCTCGTACACTCGGAACGGCAGGCCGTCAGGGTTTGCGCGCGAGCGGATCATGTGGCTGGCCTCAGGTGGGAAAGGTTGGCGACTTTACGCTGCGTAGTTGGCGCCACGTCTTGGCCGCCAGTGATGGCGAGATAGTGCGAGCGCTCCAGGACGACGCCGCGGCGCCCCATGCGGGCACGGTAGAAGCCGTCCTTGCGCAGCCGGTCGAGCTGCATAGTGGCCAAACGATAGCCTGTGAGTTGGATGATCTCTTCATTGGAAAGGACTATGGTCATAGCGTGCATCCCTCGTGAAGTTGCCTTTTGGCTTCTAAGTAAGCCTGATGCGCCATCTCCCGAGTGGGAAAGTTACCCAACCAATGGTTCTTCCCATCAACGGTGAGTTGGGCCTGCCATTTGGACCCTCTGGCTGTTATGCCTTGGATTCCAGAGGCGGAATCGATTCGTGGCTTGCGATAATTTTGATTGTTGACCTTGAGCGGCACCGAGCGCAAATTGGACAGACGGTTGTCGTCGCGAACGCCGTTGATGTGGTCGATCTGATCAGGCCATTCCCCATGCACATGAAGCCAAATCAAGCGGTGGGCGCGATAGAGACGGCCATCGAGCATGACGGCGATGTACCCATAGAAATTCTTTGTTCCCGCGACGGACCCGGCCGGCTTTCTTCCCTTGCTGACGCGGAATGTGAGCAAGCCGCTATTGGGGCAGTAGTCGAGCAGACTTCGAAGCCGCTCGGGCGTGATCGCGCTCACGATGCTCCCCCCAAGCCATCGGGCAGCTTCGGGGCGGTGTTCATGCTTGTTGCTCCTCGAACTCGCGCAGGCATTTGGCACTGCAGAAGGTTTCGCCATGGGCAAACTTCCAGCCGTCCTCCAGGGCGCTCTTCTTGAGTGCCGCTCTGGGGATGGCTCCCAGTGTGAATTGCCCGGGAGCGGTTCCTGAGCAACTGCGGCAGACGATTTCGCACCAGATGAAGAATGCTTCGCCGGCCATCACACCTCCCCCCGCTCGCTGCCCGAGGGCTCTACAGGCTGCAAAGCCAGATTCGCTGCATCGATCACGTCCGCGCAAAATCTCAGTGCGCCGCGCATCGTGTCAATCAGATGAGGGTGGAATGCGTCAAGGGGCTCATCGGCCAACTCGCGCAGTTCCTGTGGCGTGAAGGCCTTGCGCGTGCTCATGCTGCACCATCCTTCCGCTCTGCAGGCTGCTCGCCCTTGAGTGCGGCGCGGGCCAGCCAGCCGTCCCATGCGTTGTGCGTAAAGCGGTTGGAATAGTTGTCCTTGTTGAAGCGGTGAAAGTCGCAGCCCGGCGAGCGCTTCGCCATGGTCGATTCAAACGCTGCGCGCTCTTCTTCGATGCTCATGGCCGCCTGCTGCACGGGCGCATCGGCGCTATCGCCTGGGGTGGGGATCATTTCGAGCGCATGCTGGTACGCTGCAGCGAGTCCCATTTGGTAGGCAACAGCAGCCGCACCCCAAAGACCAATCGGTGAATTGGATGGGTCGTTCTTTGCGGCCTTCAGCAACGCGGCCTCGATGACAGCATGCCCACTTTGCGCCACCGCTTCCGAAGCTGGCGCAGGCGCTGCGAGGGCCAGCACGGCGCGGAATCCCTGCATGCAGGCATGAGAGAACCCCTGGCCGCATTTCAGGGCTTGCTCTTGCGCAGCGTTGTAGGCGTCCCGTATCTTTTCATCGCTGACGAATGGCGCAGGCGCTGCCACGGGCGCGGGGTTGGAGAGGGCGAGCAGCGCGCGGGCGAATGCCAAATCAGAAGCACGCGGCTGATGTGCCTCCAGCATTGTTTCGCGGCGTAGCTGAACGATCTGCGCATCCGTCACCTCACCCGGCGCTGCCGGTGTTGCGGCAGGAGGGGTGGACAGGGATGCGAGAGCTTCCGTCACAAGCCGCTGTGCTTCGCGGGACGGCCCGTGCGTGTCGAAGGCGTAGCCGTTCTCCCATGCGGCCAGTTGCATGTCGGCCATCTGTAGGGCGTGGAGAATGAGCGGGCTCATTTGGCTGCTCCTTGGGTCGGCGTATCGCTGAGAACGCGCAAGTACACGTCATGCGGGCGGCCGAAAGACATGGTGTTGCCATAGGCTTCGTCCGTTTCCTTGCCGAGCCAAGGGCACTTGACCTCGCAGCAAACCCAGAGCGGCCCGAGGTTCTCGTCGTTGATCGCGCCGGCCATGCTGAGCTTTCCGCAGTCGCCGAAGCAATGCTTCTGGATCAACGGCTCTTGCGTCTTCTCCATTGCAATCAGGCCCCAGACCTTGGTCGGCGTGCTGTCGGCCTCCCACAACTTGCACGAGGCCCGCGCATCGCCGCTTGGCGCGCAACTGCACCGCTCGCCGGCGCCACAATATCCGGCGCTCATGCATGCTCTCCCGTAGCGGCCGCAATCATGTCGCGGAACATGTTGTAAATCACGTCTTCCCATGGCGCGCTGTACTGCTTGTCGCTGAGCATTCGGCGCAAACCGGCGTCAACCATCTCCTTCGTGGGCCACTCCCCGCTCCCATTGCCGGGAGCCATCCGAAATATGGGAGCGGTGCATTCCCCAGAAGCGCCGATAGCTTCAAGGGCCTGGGGGGTAAGTTGGGCGGTCATGGTGGGTCCTTATCCGGCGTGCTCGTCGGCGATTTGCTTGATGAGGGTTTCGAGATAGGCGTTGGCCGACTCGACCTTGAACTTGATGCGGTCTTCCAGCGCCTTGTCGCGCGTGTACTGAACGCGGGTCACGCGCAGCAGAGGGTTGATGTGCTCCACGTAGTGGATTTCCTCGCGCTCGTAGCCGATCAGTTCCTGTGGGGTGCTGACCATGCAGTAGGCGATCTCGAACTGGTCAACGTCCCAGAGCCACAGATACGCGCGGCCCTGCCACTCGTAGTCCTTATCCATGCCGGCCGCGGCGGTGGCCGGGAACGTCGCCAGCGACCAGGGGGCCTTGATGTCGATGACCCCTGATCCGGTGAAGATGTCGCACTCGCCAGTTACCCAGTCGTTGGTCTTGCGCTCGGTGTTCTTCTTGTAGTCGGTGAAGAAAACAGAGTTGTAGAGTTGTATGGCGTCGTCCTCCACCAGCACGCCTTTTTCGGTCTGCTTGCTTGTGAAAACTTCGTCGTACCCATACACGAACTGCTTTGCCAAACGCTCGATTTCCGTCTTGGCGCCCTGCGAAAGCACGTCGCCCTTGTTCTTCGGCTCGGTCATGATCTTCCCAAGGCTCGATGCCCGAAATTTGAAGTTCATGCGTGCCTCCAAAGTTCGCCGGCCTTGATCTGTCCAACGACTGTGTGGCTGATCCCATACGCCGCGCCTATCTTTCTTTGCGAGCGCGCGTCTTCTCGGATCGCCCTGGCTTGAGCCTCCGTCAGCTTTGCATTCTTCGATGCGCTGCCTTTGACCTGACGGCCCTTCGACACCATGTCATCTACGTTGTCCCGCAGGGTTCCGAGAAACAGATGGCCGGGGTTCACGCACCTTCTGTTGTCACAGGTATGGAGAACGAATAGGCCGCCTTCGATTGCGCCCTTGTAGAGCAGGTAGCTGGCTTGGCTGGCAGGCCGCGGCCGACCGCGCAGCCAGAAATGGCCATATCCGCCAGTCGCAAGCGCCGCGTGCCAATTCCAGCACCCGTCGCCTTTCGTGAACTTGGCCTCGAAACGTTCGATTTCGGTCATGCTGTGGCAACCTCCGAATGCTCGATGCGATTGGCAAGGTTCGACAGCAGTTCAACCAGCTTGGCGTCCTGCTCTGGCGTCAGTTCGAAGGCGCCGCGCAGCTTCTCCGAGGTGTACGCGCCGGCCTCGATCTGCTTCAGCGCGGCATCAAGCCGAGCATCGGTGATCTGCTGCTTGCGGCGTTCTGCGACTTGCGGACGGATGCGCAGGCACTCGACCGTCTCGCCGCCCATGCGGGTTGTGGTGGCGTACAGCGTGATCTTCTTGCCGGCCCAGTCTTCGATGTAGACGCCGTACAGCTTGGCGATGGTCTTGCTGTTCGTGGCATTCAGGATGAACGGCTTGTTCTTCACGAGGTGAGCGACAGTGCACTCTTCCTTCTTGCCGCCAGTGCCGGTGATCTGCTCGCGCACCACGTAGTCAATGGTCACGGTCAGGTCTTCGCCTTCTTGCAGGGAGTACGCGCCGATGTAATCTGGATTCATCAGGCGCTTCCAGTGTGTTTTGCTCATGCGAACCTCGCCAAGAAGTAACCGATAGCCATGCACCCCTGCACCGCAACAACAGCGATAGCCAGATCGCGAAGGAGAGTGCGTGGCTCGCGCTCGGCGCGGTCGCCGATGGGGCTGTAGAGGTCGAAGTCGTTCATGTGGTTTCTCCTCAACGTGTGATCCAAATAACGATGGCTGCAAACACGGCAATCACGTACATCACGCGCTGCCAGGTAGGAATCGGCTTGCGGGTTGCAAAGCCTTCGATGGCTACGGCTTCCCGGCAAACGTCGCGCGAGGTGCGCTGGTCGCGGGTGTAGCTCAAAGGGGTGTCGAGAAAGTTCATTCGTCGTCTCCGTTGATGACAGCAGCCAGATAGAAGCGGCTTTCTTCGTCGCCACGGTCGTCGCGCTTGACGATTGGGGCGTCTGCGCCCGGAAGGCCCCACTCCGTCATCAAATGGCGCGACCCGCTGTACTCGCCGAGATCGGTGATCGTCCCGTGTACCGTCAACTCTTCGCCGTGCTTTGCGCGGATGGCGAAATACACCTCGCGGCTCGTTGGTATCCAGCGGACTTTCATGCCACACGCTCCAATCTCGATTCAAGGGCTGTCGGGACCAAGCACCCACGGAACGCATCCGCATCAGGCTCGGCTTGGTCAAGATCGCTGGCAATCGTCAGCAGTTGGTCTTTTGCTTCTTGCTGTTCTGGCGAGCACATAGCGATGAGGAAATTCACCATGTCGGACAGTTCGTGGTCGCTCATGCCGCCTGCGCGGAAGATGGAGCGCAGTTCTTCGCGGGCATTGCGAAGGCGCTGCTCGCGGTAGAAGGTGGCAGTGCGGGCGTTCACAATTCATCCTTTTCGCCGACAAGCGTGGTGCGTGGCGGCTTCACTGCGAGGTCAAGCGACTCGGCGGAAAAGGCGTCGATCTCAACCTTCTCGCCGTCCTCTGTCACGAAGACGAATTTGTGAGAAATGAAGCCGCCGAAATCGATCTTCTCCAGACTGATCGCTGCAACGTGGTGGATGGTTGTGGAGATCACGATGCAACCTCCAGCGCAGGCAGGTCGCCCGCAAGGAACTCAGCCCAAACCATCTGCGCGGCCTCACCGTCATAGATGGTCACGTCGCATTCCTGTAGAAAGAGGTCTCTTTCAATCTTTTCGAGGATGTTCACGATTCGGCTCCTTGGCTGATTTGTTCGATGGCGGTGCGGAGTTCGGCAAAAGATCGCGCACCTTCAGGCGGGTCACCGCCGCCGGGCGTGAACTCGAAATTGCCGTCAGCGTTCAGCGCATCCCAACATTCCTGGTGATAGCGGTTGGTGAAGTAATTACCCTCCCAAACGCCCGTCTGCTTGCAATACATGCAGCCCCGCTCGATGACGTAGTAGCAGCACTCGCACTGATGAAATTTGCGGCTGCGCTGCTGTGTCATAGGGTGGAAGAAGTCGCTCACGATTCGGCTCCTTGATTGGGGGCGGGAAGTGCCGGCAACGGCATCCAGTGGGTTGCCTTGCAGTAGCCCGATGTGAAGTTGGATGAGTCCATGCCATCTGGAACTGTGGCGTCCCAGCATCCACGGTCGTACTCACTGCCTTGCACGAGAGACACCTCGGGGTCATGTGTGCGCAGAGCCAATGGGCGGTAGGCGATGAATCTCGTTCCATCCCTTGGAGCTGTTGCGATGGGATGCCAGCCAGAGAGGGCGGCTCGGGCTTCCCATGCATGCCATGCAGCAGCAGTCACAGCAGAAACGTACCGCGCGCCTGAGCGCTTGATATTTGGTATCCACGAGTCCGTCGAGCCGGCCCACGCTTCAAACGCTTCGCGCTCTGCCTCAGTCGCGCCTTCGGTGTGGCTGGGTTGGGTCATGACGATGCTCCGGTTGCCTTGGCGATGGCGGCGCGCAAGCAGTCACGGATCGGGCTGTTCTCGTCCAGCACCATGGCGGCGGGCATGCCTTGGCGCAGTGCGAACTCGATGGCCTCCAGCGCCTCAAACATGTCGGGCACAGCAGCGATCAAGAGTTTGTTCGCGGCGCGCTCGGCCGACTCTTTGGCGAATCGCTCGTCTTGACCCTGGTAGTGCTGCGGAGGATTCGTATGGCAGATGTAGCCGCCCCTGTCGCGGACGCCAGAATCTGTCACCCACCACGGTCCCGGCGTGTGCACCGCGCTCATGACTGCCCCACCCCATGAGCCTTGAAGAACTTGCTCGCGTACTCCTTGCCGAGATGGACGAGCCGCTCGGTCTGCACGCCGTCTTCTTCAAGGATGTCGATCGTTGCAGTGCTCTGAAGCACTGCCATCGAGTGCTCGTGTGCGAGCTGGGCGGCCAGGCTCAGACGCTGCGGCGTCTTGCGCGGGGCCTTGGGGGTTGTCGGTGCCATCTGCATCACTCCTGTGTTGGGTCAGTGATGCGATCGTAGCTATTCGCTAGAACAAGTCAAGCGATTCGCTAGGAAAAGACGCAAATATTTTTTGCAGACGTAAAAAAACCGCCCGAAGGCGGCTTGTTTGGATCTGCTCAGATCAGGAGAGGCGAGGGCGGAAGATGCGGTTCAGCCCCGCGCAAGTGGCCCGGTGCAGGCCGTAGGCGGCTGCGATGATGGCCAGGCCCACAAGCAGCGCGAGCCAGCCGCCCGGCGACGGTAGGGCATGAAGTCCCGCGAGTGCGGGGCCGGCGCCGAAGACCAGGCCCAGGCCACCCCAGACCAGGATACTGGCGATGCGCGCGACTTTGTGGGCTTTCATTTCTGTTCAAGGGCTCCAGGTTGTGTGTCTTCTGTGAGGCGCCTTGGTGTTCTACGTTTTGGCGCCGGCTCCCATATTGCGTCAACCGTGCCCGAGCGGGTGCTGCCCGCAGTCCCGGTGGCCACGATCTTGTCGGTGATGATGCTTAGGCCCTTCACCAGCGCCAGGACGCCAAGCTGCAGCCTGTCAGCGTACGCGCCAAGCACACGGAATTCGGTTCCGTGCTTCGTGTTTGCGATCAGGATCGAGCCCTCCAGCTCGCCCGACGCCTCTTGTTCCGCTAGTCCTTCAAGCGCTATCGCCGTGTCACTTCTTGCGGCCACCCCCTGCCGCCGTATCGGTATTACTTCGCCCATCCTCGTCTCCTAAGGTTAATCGCTCAGTCCTCACGTAAATGTGAGATTTGCGCATTCGATCTTGCTGAGTAGACGCTGACTTGTCACCGGCGGTAACCAGCAACTTAAGGATTAGCTCCGATTTTATTTTTGCGGTGTCTGGGTCGGATGCCATAGCGGCCAGCAATGGACCCACTGCTATAAGTATGCTTTTCTCAGCACCCTGGAGTACTTTGGTAATCACATCGAGTGCAGCCTCTAAGTTCTCAGGGGCCGCCGCGTCTGATGCCGGGTCGGAGTCGAACCACCCGCGCCCGAGGTTGTAGCGGGCTTCAATTGACCTGGCGGCATCGTCGCCAAGCGACCTTTCTTTGCGCGACCCGTCAGCCTTCGCCGGCAGCGGGACGCCCTTCACGATCTGGTCGAGCGAGCCATAGCTAAGGCCGCAATCGGCCGCGAGCACCTTCAGGCCGCCCTTTTCTTGGGCGAGCTCCAGCAGCTTTCGCTTGCGGCGTTCTGAGCATGTTTCCATTTTCGTGCTTCTAGCAGACCGCTATTTGCCATCCCTAGCGAATGGCTTGACATCCCCTAGCGAATCGCTAAGATGGATGACATGGCAAACCAATTGAACCCCGACGACCGCAAGCGGCTTGCCGCTCTGACGGGCATCGATGAGCAGTACCTCTACCAGTGCCTGACCGGCCGCCGCGACATGAATCCCGAGCGTGCGCGCCGGGCCGAGGTCGAAACCAAGGGCGAACTGACGCGGCAGATGCTGTGCCAGAAGACCTACGCCGGCATCTGGCCCGAGCTGGATGCGCCGAAGCGCACCAAGTCCCGCGCAACGGCCTAAGCCATGTCCTTCTTCATCTTCGTCCTGTGCCTGCTCGGCCTCGGCTTGGCTGTAGACGGCCTCGTTCGCATGTTCACGCGTACCAAGAGGTGAGCCATGGACAACGGACTTATCGCCCTCTCCGTCATTTGCGCCTCCGGCGTGCTGGCGCTCGGCCTGTTCCTGATCAACCGCCACATCACGCGGGATTGAGCCATGTCCTACGACCCTTTCCTGATCTTCATTGGCTGCTGGCTCGTGATCCTGCTCCTGCTTTGGGTCGCAGGCACCCCGTCGCTCACGCGAGCGAACGAGCAGATCGAAGAGAGCGACTGAGGCGAGGTCGAAGCAAGTTTTCATGGACCAAATGGTCCTTTTTATTTCCCCAAATCCGAAGTCAACCAAAGTCAACCATGAGCAACCTTTCGCAACGTGAGATCCCTTGTATGGCAGTGATGCGCACTCCCAAGGACGTGCCGATTGAGTTCATCAAGGCTTGCAAGGACGAGCTTGCAGCACTGAACCTCTGCATGAATCTGTCCAACCTCAGTGATGAGGCGATCCGCGACAACCTCGGGATCGACAAGGGCCACTTCTCACGTTTGCGCAAGGGCAGGGGCAACTTCCCGCCGAACAAGCGCGTTGCCCTCATGGAGCTTTGCGGCAACCGCGCACCCACCCAGTACGAAGCCTGGCGCCTGAACTGTGACCTGACCGACCGCAGCAAGGACGCGCTGATTCGTGATCTTGAACAGCAGATTTCTCTTCTGAGGGCAGCATGAACGCCACCATCACCCAAGACATGGCAGACGGCATGGACGACATGGCCGGCCTGTTGCCCCCACACCTTCCGGCGTCGACGAACAGCGCCTTCTACTGGGAAGGTCAGCCGAGCACCATCGGCGCCACGCTCCGCCCGAAGCGGGTCGACCGCAGCACCGCTCCCAAGCACTACGCCTATTCGCTCGAAGGCCAGGCGGCCGGGCAGAAGTCTGCGGACCGACGCGACGCCATTCGCCGCGGGGGTATCTGATGCTTGCCCACACATCCGTCGAGGCGTTCCACTCGCTCGACCCCGTGACCTACATCCAGCCGAAGGAAGCGCAGATCCTGGCTGTGTTCGACGACGGCGGCACCTTCACCCGTCAGCAGATCGCCAAGCTCTCCGGTATGCCCATCAACTGCGTCTGCGGGCGCGTGCACAGCCTCGTGGAGGCCGGCATTCTCGAAGAGCACGGTGAGCGCCTGGACCCGTCGACGCGCAAGCACCAGAAGCTGTTGCGCGTGGCGAAGGGGGCCTGATGGCCGGCGACTGGCTCAAGATGACGCACGCCCTGCCGGAGAAGCCGGAGGTGCTTGCCATCGCCGGGCGCACGGGCATGAACCGCTATGAGGTCGTCGGGCGCCTGTTCATCCTCTGGCGCTGGTTCGATAACAACACCGTGGACGGTAACGCTGCCGGCGTTACCTCGGTAACGCTCGATGAGTGTCTATTCGGTTACTCGGCCGATACCAACTTCGTTGAAGCAGTGTTAGCAGTGCACTGGCTGATCGAGGACGAAGACGGCATCACCGCCGTGAAATTCGACGAACACACCTCAGAGAGCGCAAAGCAGCGTGCCCAGACCGCAAAACGGGTGGCAAAGAGCAAAAAGAACGCGAAGGGTAACGCCGATGATGGCGAAAAGGTAACGCACGGAGCGTTACCAGGTGCGTTACCTAGAGAAGAGAAGAGAAGAGAAGAAGAAACACCCCCCGCTTCGCTCCCCGGGTTCGATCGCTTCTGGGCTGCATGGCCGAAGAGCACCCGCAAGGAGGCCCGCGGAAAGTGCCTCGAGGCTTGGCGGAAAGCAAAGGCCGAGGGCCATGCCGATCTGATCGTCGCCCACGTTGAAACCAAGAAGCTGACCGCCGACTGGACGAAGGACGCAGGCCGGTTCGTAGAGGCCCCTCTGGTCTACCTCAACCAGCGTCGATGGGAGGGCGCTGAGTCCGAAGCCCAAACCGACCGCATCGGGAGCTTCATTTGACCGGCCTCGAAACCCTACAAGCCATGCGCCGCGCCCGCCGTGTGCCGCGCTGCGTCTGGATCACCGATGGCGACGACGCACGTGCCCGCGGCTGGAATGAAGAGCCGAACTACACCGACATGCAACGCCATGCCGTGCTGTCCATCGGCGCCAGCGAAATCCCTGAAGCGCTGGACTTCCGGTGCTGCATCGGCCTGGAAGTGCACGTGGCCGGCGACCGCGGCGAGGCACGGGCCCGCCGCATCCATGCCGCGCTGATCGACGCCGAAGCCAAGCGCGTCATCACCTCGATCTACACGCCCCAGGGCATCGAACTACTCACTCACGGGATCTGACATGGCCGAAATCATCACCGAAGACGAAATCGACTTCGAACGGTACGAGAAGGAAACCGACCACAAGCAAAAGGTCAAGCCTGCCGCTCTGTGGGTCGAAGAACTGATCGCCCGCATCAAGTCGCCCATCATCCAACCGCGCGCCGTCATGCCGTGGCGCAAGACGCACGGGCAGATCCAGTTCCGCCCAGGCGAGGTAACGATCTGGGGTGGCGCCAATGGGCAGGGCAAGAGCCTCGTCACTGGACAGGTCGCGCTTTCGCTGTGCTCGCAGGGAGAGAAGGTCTGCATCGCCAGCTTCGAAATGAAGCCCATGAAGACGCTCGAGCGCATGGGCCGGCAGTGGTCCGGCGAGAACCCGGATCACCCGGCCTTTCGCGGCCACGAAGAAGCCCAGGCCCGGATGATCGACCTGTACCAGCAGTTCCGCGACTGGACCACCGGCCGGCTGTGGCTGTACGACCAGCAGGGCACCGTGACCGCTTCCCAAGTCTGCGCCGTGGTCCGCTTCTGCGCCAAGGAAAAGGGCATCACGCATTTCTTCGTGGACAGCCTCATGAAGTGCGTTGCCGACGAGGATGACTACAACGGCCAGAAGCGCCTCGTGGACGAACTCACTGCCATCGCGCGGGACTACGGCATCCACATCCACCTCGTGCACCACATCAAGAAGCCGGCAAACGAGGACCACAAGCCCACGAAGTACGACTACAAGGGCTCTGGCGCGATCACCGATCAGGTGGACAACGTCATCAGCGTGTGGCGCAACAAGGTCAAGGAAAAGGCGCGCGAAGACGGCAAGCAGGTCAGCGACGGCGAGCCTGATGCGCTCCTGATCTGCGACAAGCAGCGGCACGGCGAGTGGGAAGGAAAGATCGGCCTGTGGTTCCACAAGGACTCGATGCAATACCTGAGCATGGCCGGCGAAGACCCGCTGGCTCTCTATCTGCACCCGGAGGACTGAGCCATGGGATACGACATCTGGCCAGGAATCGGCCTCGCCACCGAACCCGTCGAATGGACCAAGGTTCTCGGCTCTGCAGAGGGGAAGGCAAAGAGTACTGCGAACGTCGAGCGCCGGCGCAAGGCCAACAAGGATTTCAGCACCTTCAGGGGCATGAGCCGGAAGGCCGATGCGCAGATCAAGCGCGCACCCAAGACCGTCCGCCGCGTCAAGAACCCAGGTGGCCCGCGCGGACCATTGAGCGGCACCGGCATGCGCGACGACAGCTGGAGCGGGAAGATCCGCGCCGAGCTCGAAAGCGGCCCGAAGACCCGCCCGGACCTCTGCGCCGCCCTCGGCATCAAGCCGCAGAACATCAGCGGCTACCTGAAGAACGATCTTCGGCAGGGGCGGATCGTGATGATCGCGGAGGCGGGAGCCCTGCAACGTTTCGTGCTGGCGGGAGGTGAAAGATGACGTCGATCCAAACCGTTCTCGAGTCTTTCCGCGATGGCCAGCCGCACACACAACTCGACATCGAGGAAGCGACGGGCATCAAGGCCGGCGTCGTCTGGATGAACATCGATCGCCTCCGCCTACGCGGCGATGTGGAGCGCGTGGTCTGCGGCTGCCGCTGCGTCAAGCACGCGATCACCGCGCAGGGCTTGGCACGTCTTGCCGGCGAAGCGACGAAGAACCAGGCCAAGGCACATCGCCAAGCCAACAAGGAGGTGGCCCGCGCACGCTCGGCGCCGAACAGCGTGTTTGCACTGGGGGGCCTGTCTTGAACTGCCTCAAATGCGCCAACTGGTCCTTGAAGGACTCGCCCCTGCGGGTGTACGGCTACGGCAAGTGCAAGGCACTGGCACCCGATCAAAACCCGGGCCGCTCGTTCTCGTCCGAGAACACGTGCCGATTCGGGAAGTTCATCCAGGCGCCGGCCGACACGGTGGCGAAGCGGGAAAGGGTGATCGCATGAAGGTCTCGATCCCCGTCCGCACGGTCTCGACCGCCAACGTGCGCGAGCACTGGCGCCGCCGCGCCGACCGCGCGCGCCACCACCGCTCCACCGCAATCCTGACCTTCCGCATCGCCAAGGCCGAGCCCGTCCTGCCGTGCACGGTCCTGCTCACCCGCGTGGCGCCGCGCGCCCTGGATGACGACAACCTGCGCGGCGCGCTGAAGAGTGTGCGCGATGGTGTGGCCGACTGGCTGGGCATCGATGACCGCGACCCGCGCGTGAAGTGGGATTACGGCCAGCGCAAAGGCCCGACCAAGTTCTACGCCGTCGACGTGGAGGTGAGCCATTGAAAGCCATGCTCATCCGCACCGAGAAGGGCCTGCGCGGCGCTACCCAGGCCGACCACGACGCCTACAGCAAGTTCAAGCGCCGGCTGGAGACCATGAAGGCTGGCAAGTGGCTGCGCCTGGAGTGGGCCACGCCGCGCAACGGCCCCCAGCACCGCAAGCTCATGGCCCTGCTGCAGCTGGTCGCCGAGAACAGCGAGACCTACCCGACCGTCGAAAAGGCGCTGCCGGCCGTGAAGCTGGCCGCGGGCTACTTCGATCCGGCCGTCGACCCGCGCACCGGCGAGGTGTACCCGCAACTGCACTCGATCTCGTTCGACAAGATGGAACAGGACGACTTCGAGCGCTTTTACAGCGCCGCCATCGACGGCGTGCTGCAAGTGATCCTCCCGCAAATGGACCGCGACACCGCCGACCGCCTGCTGGAGATGATCGTGGAGGGCTGGGCCTGATGCAAAGCAAGAACAAGCCCAAGCCCACCAAGGCCGAAGCCGAGCACATCGCCCGCGTGGCCGCCATGGACTGCGTCGTGTGCGGCGCCAACGGCCCCAGCGAGGTCCACGAGCCCGAGCAGGGCCTGTGGTTCGCCTCCATGCCCCTGTGCGCCGCCTGTCACCGCGGCCCCGAGGGCTGGCACGGCACCCGGTTGCGCTGGAAGCTGCGCAAGGTGTCCGAACTGATCGCGATCAACAACACCATCAAGGAGCTACAGGCATGAACAGCGTCGTCCTAAGCGCCAAGCTCCGAAGCGAAGCCCGCTATGCCCGCCGCCGCCTGCTCTACGGAGAGAACGGCTACCGCATCGGCGAGACCCACCAGCGCGCGATCCTGAACGATCACGATGTCGAACTGCTGCTCGCACTCAGGGAGGAAGGCTACTCTCTCAGCTGGCTGGCGGCGAAGTTCGAGACATCGAAGGCGAACGCGTGGTCCATCTGTGCAGGCCGCACCCGTGGCCAGGCCGCAGTTAAAACGAAACTGGAACCAGCATGACCGAAAAGAAGCTGACACCGAAGCAGGAGCGATTCGTCGCGGAATACCTGATCGACCTGAATGCGACGCAAGCGACGATCAGGGCAGGGTACAGCGCGCGCAACGCAGACAAGATTGGTTCGCAACTACTAGGTAAAACTAGGGTGGCCGAGGCAATTTCACATGCCAAAAAGGCGAGGATCGAGCGGATTGAGATCGATGCGGACTGGGTGCTGAAGCGCCTGACCCGTGACGCGACCGCCGATCTGGCCGAGCTGTACGACGCGAGCGGCCAGCTGAAGCCAGTGCATGACTGGCCCGTCGCGTGGCGCACCGGGCTCGTCGCGGGCATCGAGACGGTGCAGGAGCGCAACGGCGAAGACGAAGACGGCAACACGGTATGGGCCACGGTGCGCAAGGTGAAGTTGCTCGACCGCACGAAGATGGTGGAGCTCATCGGCCGGCACGTGGCCGTGGGCGCGTTCAAGGATCAACTCGAAGTAACCGCCACGGTCGTCGGCCTGGCAGAGCGCATGCGTGCACAGAAAGGCAAATGATGAAGAAACTCCCTGTGGCCTCGGCCGTCCTGTCCATGCCCCTGACCGTGGAGACCCGCGCCTCACGCAAACTGGACGAGCTCAAGGCGTATGTCGACCACCTCCCCGGCGAAGGGCAAATGGCTGTTGCGGCTGCAATGGGCACGCTGAAGCGCTGGGCCGAGGTGCACGGCATGGCCGGCGACCTGGCCCTGGCCATGTTCCAGTTGGAGCGGACGGCGCAACTTGAGCCAGTGGTGTCGCATTGACCGACGAAGACATCGCCGAGGTTCTGAAATACGAGCACGACCCGCTGGGCTACGTGCGCGCCATGTTCCCTTGGGGCGTAAAAGGGACGGCGCTGGAGAAACACGCCGGCCCGCGAGATTGGCAGGCCCAGGACCTGCGCGACATAGGCGAACACCTGAGCAACCCAACGACCCGCCACAAGCCGCTGCTGATAGGCACGGCATCGGGGCACGGCGTCGGCAAGTCCGCCGATGTGGGGATGATCTGCCAGTGGGGTATGTCGACCTGCCCGAATACCCGGATCGTCGTGACTGCCAACACCGAGAGCCAGCTGCGCACCAAGACCATGCCGGAGATCGGCAAATGGTTTCGCATGGCCTACAACGCCAGTTGGTGGAAGCCCGCGGCCATGCACGTCGCGTCCGCCGACCCCGAAGCCTCCAGCGCCTGGCGCCTTGATGCCACGCCATGGAGCGAGAACAACACCGAGGCGTTCGCCGGCCTGCACAACCAGGGCTCGCGCATCATCATGATCATGGATGAAGCCTCCGCCATCGCGGACAAGGTGTGGGAAGTGGCGGAGGGCGTGCTGACCGACGAGGACACGGAGATCCTGTGGCTGGTGTATGGCAACCCGACCCGCAACACGGGCCGCTTCCGTGAGTGCTTCCGCAAGTACCGCAATCGCTGGAAAACGAAGCAGATCGACAGCCGCACGGTCGAGGGCACGAACAAGGAGACGCTGCAGCAGATGGTCGACGCCTACGGCGAGGACAGCGACATCGTGAAGGTGCGCATCCGCGGCATGTTCCCCAACATGTCCGCCAAGCAGTTCATCAGCACGGAGGACGCCGACGCGGCGCGCGGCCGCCACCTGAGGCCCGAGCAATACCAGTTCGCGCCCAAGATACTGACCTGTGACCCAGCATGGGAAGGCGACGACATGCTGGAGATCGGCCTGCGCCAGGGCCTCTACTTCCGCATCCTGGCCACCATCCCGAAGAACGACAACGACCTGCAGATCGCCACCATCCTCGCCAAACACCAGGACGAGCAGGGCGCAGACGCGGTGTTCATCGACGCCGGGTATGGCACGGGCATCTACAGCGCCGGCAAGAGTTGGGGCCGCAACTGGCAGTTGGTCTGGTTCGGCGGCGAGTCGAGCAATCCCGCCTACCTGAACAAGCGCGCGGAAATCTGGGCCCTCATGAAGCAGTGGCTGAAGGATGGCGGGTCGATCGACCCCAAGGACGACAACCTGTACCAGGACCTGATCGGGCCCGAAACCGTGGGGCGCTCGGACGGCAAGATCCAGCTCGAATCGAAGAAGGACATGAAGGCGCGCGGCCTGCCATCTCCCGGCAAGGGCGATGCGCTCGCGCTGTCCTTCGCGTACCCCGTGAGCCCGGCCGGCATTCACAAGGCGCCCAAGCGCGACTACGACCCGTTGCGCCGCTGAGCGTCCACATAAGCCGAGACCCCCTACCTACTATGCGGCGGCATGACCGCCCGCCTTGCCACGTCCGATGACAACGCCTTGCTTACAAGCATCGTGCTGCATCCTGACGTGCATGCCACGAATGGCCGCGGCGCGTTCGACCCCTCCAACTACACGGCGCACCCCAAGAACTTCGCGGTGATCGTGGAGGGTGGGTGCTTTCTGGCCGATGCGCTGGAACGTGACGCCTACGCCATCCACACGAATTTCCTGCCAGAGGCCCGGGGCGCCAGCGCGCTCGCCGAGTGTGCCGAGGCCCTGCGTTTCGCCTTCACCCAGAGCGACGCCGAGGTGCTGTACACCCGAGCGGAATCGCGGCATGTGGCGCTCTTCGCCCAGGCCATGGGATTTAAGCCCACCTACAAGCACGGCGACATGCAGTTCATGCGCATGGACATCGACGATTGGGTGCTGCGCGATGCCCAAGTCGAGGCAGAGGGTGAGGACTTCCACCTCGTGCTCGAGGCGAACGGCCACCTGACGCATGGTGCCGACCCCGTGCATGACCGATTCGTAGGGGCCGCAGTGCTGATGCTGCGCTCGGTCCAGTACGAGAAAGCCGAGCGCGTCTATGGGCGCTGGGCGCGTCAGGCCGGTTATCGCCCCTTCGCTTTCATCAGCGCCGACCCGCCGCGCGTCGACATCGGAACCTGCGTTCTGCGCCTGGCCCCCGGCTCTTTCACCATTGAGGATCAACCATGCCCACAACCGCAGGCGCAGTAGGCGCATGGCTCGGCAGTTCGGGCGTTGCGGCCGCCGCAGCCACCGCCGTCGTTGGTGCTGCGGTGTCGCAGGCCCTGGCCCCGAAGCCGCCGAAGCAGGAAAACCAGGCGGTCACCGCCGCTGACGCGCCGCCCAAGGCCCAGGCCGCACAAGACCCGATGGCGCTCGCCAAGAAGAACGCCCTCGCGGCCTCGGCAACAGGCTCGCTCGCCGGCCAGAACTCCACCGTGCTCACCGGCAGCCAGGGCATCAACCCGGCGAACCTGAGCCTTGGCACCTCTTCGCTGCTCGGCCAATGAGCGATGTCGTCAACCTCACGACGCGCGACCGCGTGCTGCGCCGCATCAAGGCGCTGGAATTGGAGCGCTCGTCTTGGTTCGACCACTGGCGACAAATCAATAGCGCCCTGCTGCCCCGCTCGGGGCGCTTCTTCGTCACCGACACGAACCGCGGCGAGCGCAAGAACGACATCCTCGACGACACCGGCACGGCCGCGCTGACCACGCTTGGCGCCGGCATGCAGTCCGGCATGACCAGCCCGGCCCGCCCCTGGGTCCGGCTTGAGACCGACGACCCGAAGCTGATGGAGAACACCAACGTCTCCCAGTGGCTGGACAGCGTCACGCGCACCATCCTGAATGTCTTCGCGCGCTCGAACACCTACAACTCGCTGCACATGATGTACGAGGAACTGGGCGCGTTCGGCACCGCGTGCTCGGTGGTGCTGCCCGACTACAAGAACGTGCTGCACTTCTACCCGCTGACCATCGGCGAGTACATGCTGGCCGCCAGCGACCGCAACGAGATCGACACGCTCGGGCGCCACTTCCAGATGACGGTGTTCCAGATCGTGCAGCGCTACGTGGCGCAGGGCTCGATGGACCGCTCGAAGTCGGGATCGTGGGACTGGTCGAACGTCTCCACCCAGGTGAAGAACGCCTGGGATTCGCACAACCTCGATGTGTGGATTCCGCTGTACCAGCTGATCGACCCGCGCCTGGAGCGCGACGCCACAAAGCTCGACAGCAAGAACATGCCATACCGCTCGGTGATCATCGAGTCCTCGGGCAGCGAAGACAAGGTGCTGCACGAGTCCGGGTTCAAGCGCTTTCCGGTGCTCGCGCCGCGCTGGCAGGTCACGGGCAACGACACTTACGGTTCGAACTGCCCCGGCATGCGCGCCCTGGGCGGCATCCTGCAACTGCAGCACGAGCACAAGCGCAAGCTGCAGGGCATCGACTTCATGGTGCAGCCGCCAATCATGGTCCCGACCTCTCTCAAGGGCCAGGAATCGGACTTCCTGCCGGGCGGCGTCACCTACTATGACCCGATGGGCGGCGCAGGCCAGGGTGTGCAGTCGGCCTGGGACGTGAAGCTCGAACTGCAGCACCTGCTTGTGGACATCCAGGACGTGCGCCAGCTGGTCCGATCGGCCTTCTTCACCGACGTGTTCCTGAGCATGGACAACATGCCCGGCATCCAGCCGCGCAACGAGCGCGAGGTGCAAGAGCGCCATGAAGAGAAGCTGATGATGCTCGGGCCCGTGACCGAGCGCCAGCAGGGCGAATTGCTCACGCCGCTCGTGAACCTCGCCTTCGACGCCTGCATGGAAGCTGGCATCCTGCCCGAGCCGCCCGAGGAACTTCAGGGCGTCGAGCTCAAGATGGAATTCGTCAGCGTGCTGGCGCAGGCCCAGCGCTCCACCGCCATGGCCGGCGTCGACCGCTGGATCGGTGCCATCGGCGCCATCGCCGCGGCCAAGCAGGACCCCAGCGTCTGGGACAACGCCGACACCGACCAGGTGGTGCAGGACGCGGCCGGCTACCTCGGCGTGTCGCCCGAGATGGCGCGCGGCAAGGACGACCTCGCCAAGATCCGCGATGCCCGCGCGCAGGCACAGCAGGCCGCCGCGAAGCAGCAGCAGGCCGCGCAAGCCGCCGAGACCGCGAAGACGCTGGCCGATGCACCCATCACACCCGACAACGCCCTGGGCCAGGTGGTCCGGGGATTCGCCAACCAGTAGGGGCCTCCCATGATCAGCACCAAGATGTCCAAGGAAGAGGCCAAGGAGTACGCATCCGTCCCGAGCGCGGAGAACGCGCCAGCCTACAGCTACGGAACGTGCCTGTGCCTCGACGACGAACTGCTCAAGCGCCTGGGCTTCGATGAGCCGCCGCCTGTCGGCACCGTGCTCACGCTCAACGCCAAGGTGACAGTCACGTCCACCGGCGTGAACCAGCAGCAGGACGGCGACAAGGAAGCGCGCTGCGACATGCAGATCACAGACATGGAATTGACGGGCGAGGGCCCCAACGCGGCCAGCGTCCTCTACGGTTAACAACGGGGGTGTCCTACTTCACGCCGCCACTCGCCAGGCGGTAACCAGCTCGCTCTCGCTACCCCACTGCGGCCCGGAAGCATTGAACTCCGCGGCGGGCATGCGCAAACCCCTGGGCACCGGCAACAAAGGTAGGGGCAAGACGGGAACGGCTTTGCGTTCACATATCTGTGCACGCCACTTCTACATTGCCGCTCATGTCAGCAGTGGAACCAGACCAATCGGCGGGGCGAGAAGCGAAGGCGCAAGCCGACAAACTCGATGCCCGCAACGAAGTCGACGAACTGCTCTGGCTGATGAGCGATCCGCGCGGACGCCGCTTCATGTGGCGTCAGTTGAGTGGTTTCGGTGTCTACCAGTCGAGCTATGTGCCGGGTTCCTTCGATGGGACAGCCTTCAACGAAGGTCGACGGTCCATGGCGTTAAAGCTGACGACCCAAATCATGCAGCACTGCCCGGCCCGCTTCACTGAAATGCAGAAGGAAGCGAGCAAACATGACCGTCGAAGCAGCACCAGCGGCAAGTGAAACCGTCCTGACCACGGAAGCGCCGGCCACCGCCGCAGCGCCCGCGGCCGCGCCGGCTTCTGCGCCAGCACATGGTGCCGAGACCGTGCTGACCACGGACGAGTCCAAGACCACCGAGACCCCGAAGCCCACGCTCACCGCTGAAGAACAAGCAGCGGCCGATGCACAGGCCAAGAAGGACGACGAGGCCAAGGGCGCACCCGAGGCGTACACGGACTTCAAGCTCCCGGAGAACTTCAAAGCGAACGACCAATTCCTCGGCGAGTTCAAGAACATCGCCAAGGAACTGAACCTTTCGCAAGAGCAGGCACAGAAGCTGGTCGACCTCCAGACGAAGGAGGGCGCAAACACCGCTCAGCGGTTCACCAGCGAACTGCAGGCGCACGTCGACAAGACGGCCACGGGGTGGGCAACCGCTGCGAAGGCCGATCCCGAGTACGGCGGAGAGAAGTTCACCGAGAACGTGGCCATCGCGAAGCAAGCGCTCGACACCTTCGGCACGCCCGAACTGAAAAACCTGTTGAAGGAATCGCGTCTGGGCAGCCACCCGGAAGTGATCCGCTTCATGTTCAAGGCGGGCAAGGCAATCAGCCAGGACGGCTTCGTCCCGGGGCGCTCCGCAAGCGCTTCCAAGGACGCGGCTTCGACTCTCTACGGTTCCACGAAATAAGGACAACACATCATGGCTACTCTCCCAAAGGCCGGCGCCGTCACGCTCATCGACTTCGCCAATTCCATCGACCCGGACGGCCGCACCGCCAAGGTCGCCGAACTGCTCTCGCAGAGCAATGAAATCCTGCTCGACATGCAGTGGATCGAGGGCAACCTGCCCACCGGCCACCGCGCGTCGATCCGTACCGGTCTGCCGACCGCCACCTGGCGCCAGCTGTACGGCGGCGTGCCGGCCAGCAAGTCGACCCGTGCGCAGGTCGACGACGCCGTGGGCATGCTCGAAACCCGTTCCGAAGTGGACGTGGACGCGGCCAACCTGAACGGCAACCTCGAAGCGTTCCGCCTGTCGGAAGCCACGGCATTCGTCGAGGGCCTGAACCAGACCTTCGCCGACACGCTGATCTACGGCGACCAGACCGTCAACCCCGAGCGCTTCACCGGCCTGTCGGCACGCTACTCCAGCCTGTCGGCCGGCAACGCCAAGAACATCATCGATGCGGGCGGCTCCAGCACCGACAACACGTCCATCTGGCTCGTGGTGTGGGGCCCGCAGACCGTCACCGGCATCTTCCCCAAGGGGTCGAAGGCCGGCCTGGTGCACGAAGACCTCGGCATCATCGACGCGTTCGACTCGAGCAACAACCGCTACCGCGCCTACGCCGACCGCTGGCAGTGGAAGGGCGGCATCCACGTCAAGGATTGGCGCTATGTGGTGCGCATCGCGAACGTGGACGTGTCCGACCTCGTGGGCCAGACCGGCACGCAGGCGCTCACCGCGGCCACCGCGATCAACAAGCTCATGGTCCGCGCCATGGCCCGCATCCCCTTCATGGGCATGGGCCGCCCGGTGTTCTACGCGAACCGCACGGTGAAGGAGTTCCTCTCCATCGCCGCACTCGACAAGTCGAACACCGCCCTGGCGATCCAGCCGGCGTTGCAGCAGTTCGGGGCCATCTCCCCAGGTTCGCTCGGCAACGGCACCACCACCTTCCTGGGCGTCCCGGTTCGCACCGTGGACCGCATCCTCGAAGCCGAGGCCCGCGTGGTCTAAGCCCCCAGACACATCGGAGAAAAGATCATGATCCTCGATACCCAAGAAACTTTCTCGGCCGCCCAGAGCGCCTTCAGCGCGGGCACCGATGTCGTCTCGACCAACGTCTACGACACCGGCGCTGCCGCTGACGTGGGCGCCGGCGAGCCGTTCTTCATCTACGCCAAGGTCGGCACCGCCTTCTCGGGTGGCACGTCCATCGCCGTGGTGTTGCAGGACTCGGCGGACAACTCGTCCTGGGCCGACGTGCAGTCGACCAAGGCGGTCGCTGTGGCTTCGGCCACTGCCAATGCCGAGATCTGCCGCATGCGCGTGCCGATCGGCCTGCGCCGCTACCTGCGCCTGGCCTACCGCTCGGTTGGCACCACGACCGCAGGCACGATCTCGGCCTACGTCGTCAAGGATGTGCAGGCGCAGCAGTACGGCGCATCCGGCTTCACGGTGCAGTAAGGAGCGTAGCGCATGGCAACCAAGCCCAAAGATGTGGTTCCTGGCAACGCCGTGCCGGCGCGCCCGGCGCCAGTCGCCGAGGCGGACCGCAAGTTCGCACGGACGGTGAAGGCCCGCGTGCGCATGCACTACGGCCAGATCCGCGAAGAAGGCGAGGTGTTTGAGAACACGCTCGACCTTCCGACCTACCCGGAAGACGAGCACTCGAACATCGAGGCCGCACAGGACTGATCCGGGCGCAGGGCAACGAATCGACGGGCTGCCTGTGTGCAGCCCGTTTTTCCATAAGGAAAAGGCATGGCTGATATTTTGGTACGAAACGCGGACGACAGCGGAGTTGTCGAGCGCTTCGCTGACCAGTCAGACGCGACCTTTGCGCAAGTCATGACTCTCAATTCGGTGGCCGGCCCGACCGACAAGCTCGTGCATTCGCGTGATGACGCCGGTGTCGTGGAGCGCTACATCGACCAGGGCGACGGCACGTTTGCGAAGGTGGTGGTTGCGAATGGGGCGGCCACCACGGCGGCGCTTGCGGCAGCGGATGGCGCGGCGCTTGTTGGCTCGCAGCCAACCCAGGCCGGCTCCTACCTGCGCACCCAAAAAGAGATCAATGAAGACTGGGTGGACGTGCTGAGCTACATCCCAGCCGCCGAGCGCGCCGCGATCTTTGCAGGCACCTCAACGTATGACGCAACGACCAGCCTGGTTGCGGCGGCAGTCGTCGCAATCGCGCTGGGCAAGGGATTGAGGGCGCCTTACTGGGGCAAATTGTTTTGCGCATCCAATGTTGACCTGAGCGGCGTCAAGAACATCGACATCCCAGGCCCGCTGCAGATTGGCACCAGCGGCACGCCAGCGATGCTCACAGTCGGCGGCGGTGCAAACTCGTCGTCGTGGTGCTTCCGGTTCGGCGACGTGACCAACGGCACAAGCGTGCTTGCGGTTGCGCCCCCGGCCACGCCAGTGCTGCGAATCTTCGGGCTCAAGCGCTCCGAGGTCGTAGTTGGGTCTTGCAACTACCTCCAGCTGTGGGCCGACGCCACGGTGTCGGCTGGCAACTCGACCGCGTACAACCAGATCTTCCTGAATGGCGCGCAGTCCAAGGTTGAAATCACCGACCCGGGCGGCTTCTCGTGGATCACGGAGAACGAGTTCCATGGCGGCGGCATCCAGCGTCTTTCCATCATCGGCGTGGGCTACCCGCACAACCACAACAAGTTCAACCGCCCAGTGTTCGAGGGCACGGCTGTTGCGCTCGTCTACACCAATTGCTCCAGCAATCTCATCGAAGACGGGCGGTTCGAAGCTGTCTCCGGAAGCGCGGGATGGACCTGCGCAGCAAACACCTACCTGAACAAGATCATCGTGTCCTGGTCAGGTGTTGGGTCGCCGCGGGGGGATTACGTGGTCCCGACGATGCCTGTCTCCGACCTTGGGCAGGACAACGTCATCACGACTCGCGCACTGATGACGCACCGGCAGAACCGACTCTTCAGCGTCAACGGCCAGTCCCTGATCGTGGGCAACGGAACGGCCAGTACGTCGAATGAGCGGGCAGTGAATCCGGCGCGGTTCAACAACCTGATCCGCGCGCTCATCACGCCGAGCCTGCGCGGCTTCACTGTGGCCACCACGAACCGCGTCATTGCGGTGTCCGACCGCATCCCGGTGCTGAACGGTGACACGGTGGTGTTCGATGGCGATTTCGACGGCTCGCTGGCGCGTGCGCTGGTGTACGTCTATGACGCCAACATGAACTTGCTCACCAGCGAGGGCGGAGGCGGCGTGTATTTCAATGCGCCGAGCTTCACCTACACGTCAGCCAATGGCAGCTATGGGCACGGCGCCGATGTGAGTGCGGCGATCTTCAACGGCCTGGCCGGCTCGGTGGTGCGCTCGGAGGTCAAGTACATCCGTGTGCTCATCTACAGCGCTGCGGGGGGCTTCTTCCGCTCGTTGGGGGCATCGCTCTACTCGCGGCAACTCCTCCAGCCATCAGGGCAAGAGGGCGCGGCCAGCATGAGGCCGATGGGGCTTTCGCTGGCAGGCGCACCGACCACCGGCTTTGCGCCTGAGGGCATGCCGATCTACAACAGCACTTCGCAGAAGGTCGGGGTTAACGCCTTCTCATGGGAGACGCAGTTGACCGGCGCCCTGGCTGCCGGCGCCACAAGTGCGACGGTCGCCACCATCTTGACCGTGGCGAACGCTGACATCGTCGGGATTCTGCTGTCGGACGGCACCACGCACTGGACAACGGTATCAGGGCTGGCCGGCTCGACGTTCACGATTGCTGCGATCCCAGTTGGCAAAGACGCCCTTGCCGGAGCGCCGGTCGTCTTCAACCGATGGGTCTACGCGCCATGACCGCCCCCAACAACAACCCCGCTTGGATTAAATATGGCCGACAAATTGGTTAATTCTCACGACGACACAGGCGCCATCCGCAAGTTTGTGGACATGGGCGACGGCAGTTTCGCGGAGCGCGTGGTGTCCGTGGCGGGTCCCGCTGTCGCGGGCGCCTCGGGCTATCCGGCCGGCGCTGTACCCGTCACCAACACGGCCACCGGCGCGGCGGCATCGGTAGTGGCCACGCTTCCCGCGGCGGCGAACAAGACCACTTACCTCACAAGCCTCGCGGTGACAGGCAGCGGCGCCACGGCTGAGACCATTTCCGGGGTCGGGGTGGCCGGCGTCTCTGGCGGCACCATGACATTCGTCGTGGGCGTGCCGGCCGGCGCAACCAAGGCCATCGCCCCGCTCATCGTCAACTTCAACCCCCCGATTCCTGCGTCCGCAGTGAACACCGCGATCACGGTCACGGCGTCCACGTTCGGCGCCGGCAATCTCGCGGTGTACGTTGTCGCCACCGGCTTCCAACTGTAAGGAGCCGCCATGGCCAGCGATGTCGACATCTGCAACCTTGCGCTGTCGCACCTCGGCGACGAGGCGCAGGTCATCGCGATCTCGCCCCCCGATGGGACGATCCAGGCCGCGCACGCCGGCCGCTTCTACCCGATCGCGCGCAACCAGCTGCTGGAAATGCACCCGTGGTCCTTCGCCACGGTGCGCGTGTCGCTCGCGGTCGACGCTGCCGGCGCGCCGTCCGAATGGCTCTATGCCTATGCGCTGCCCGCCAAGTACCTGAAGGCCCGGTCGGTGCTCGCGGCCGACGCCATCGACGATGCCCGCGGAGAGGACTACATCGTGGAGGCCGATCCCGATGGCAACCAGATCCTCTACACGAACGTCGAGAACGCCACGCTGCGCTACACCCGCATCGTCGATGACACGACCAAGTTCACGCCGGGCTTCACGACGGCCCTGGCCCGCCTGCTCGCCACGATGCTGGCCGGTCCGATCATCAAGGGCACGACGGGCATCCAGGTCGCGCAGTCGCACATGAAGCTGTTCGCCTTCGAGCTCGCCAATGCCAAGACGCAGGACGCGAATACCGGCCAGCGCAGCAACTACCGCAACCGCCTCTCGGATGCCGAGATTGCGCGCGGCGGTCCGCGCACCGATTACGGCAACGGGGGCTACACCGGATGACGATCAAGACGCTGAACCGCTCCTTCGCGGCCGGCGAAATCTCGCCGCTGCTGTTCTCGCGGCTGGACCTCGACAAGTTCCAGACCGGGGTCGCCCTGTGCCAGAACTGCGAAACCACGGCGCAGGGGCCGCTCCAGAACCGGCCCGGCTTTCAGTACATCCTCGAGGCCGGCAACGGCGCGCTGCCCGTGATGCTGATGCCGTTCGCGTTCAGCACCGAGCAAACCTTCGCGCTGGAGTTCGGCGACTTCTACCTGCGCTTTCACACGAATGGCGGGACTCTGCTCGAGCCTGCGTTGCAGGTCATCAGCATTGCCAATGGCCCGAACCCGATCTACACCACCCTGGCGCCGCACGGATTTCTGGTGGGCGAGTGGGCGCAGCTCGGCGTCGTCGCCAGCATGCCGGCCCTGAGCGGCCGGTGGGTCATCATCGCGTCGACGCCGAGCACCAACACGTTCACCGCGACGGACCTTTCTGGCGCGCCCATCGACACGAGCAGCATGCCGGCGTTCACCGGCTCGTCCGTGGTCGCGCGAGTCTACGAAATTGCCACCCCCTATGCCGCCGCCGACCTGTTCGGCCTGCACTATGTGCAATCGGCCGACGTGTTGACCCTGGTGCACGAGAACTATGCGCCGCGCGAACTGCGCCGGCTTGGCGCTACGAACTGGTCGCTCGAAGTGATCCAGTTTGCCTCCGCGCTGCCCGCGCCGCAGAGCAATGGCGCGTCGCCCGCGGCGATCGATCACACCTACCGCGTGGTGGCCGTGGCGAACAACGCCTTCAGCGCGCCGTCCGTGCCGACGACCTGCAACAACGACCTCACCATCCCTGGGCGCTACAACGTGGTCAGCTGGTCGAGCGTGCCCAACGGCGTGCTGTACTACGTCTACAAGCTGCTGAGCGGCAACTGGGTGTTCGTCGGCTTCAGCTTCGGCGGCACCTACATCATCGACGACTCGTCGGTGGTGCCGAACCCGAGCGTGCAGGTCTACAGCGGCATCGGCTCGCCGCCCGTGGCCGCCTCTTCGGCCGTGGTGCCGTCGTCCACCGGTGTCTCGGTTATCCCGTTTCCGGTCAGCGGCTCGATCGTCTACAACTACGTGGTGACCTCGCTGAGCGACGACGCGACCGAGGAATCGATCGCTTCGGGCGTGGTGAGCGTCACCAACGACCTGACGGTCTCGCCGAACAAGAACACCGTGCGCTGGCCCGCCGTGCCAGGCGTGCGCCAGTACAACGTCTACCGCGGCGTGAACGGTATCTATGGCTTGCTGGGCCGGGCCGACCATGACTGCACCTTCGAGGACCAAAACATCCTCCCGGACACCAGCACGACGCCGCCAATCCAGATCAACCCGTTCCTGGGGGATGGCAACTACCCGCGCGCCGTGAGCTATTTCGAGCAGCGCCGGGCCTTCGGCGGCACCCGCAACGCGCCACAAACCCTCTGGCTCACGCGCTCCGGCACCGAAAGGAACCTCGGCTTCTCGTTCCCCACGCGCGACGACGACGGCATCACCTTGCGCGTGGTGGCGCGCGAGGCCAACACCATCCGCCACATCGTGCCGATGAACGACCTGATGCTGCTCACGTCCGGGGGCGAGTGGAAGGTGGCCGCCTCGGACACCGGCGCGCTCACGCCGGCCAACGCCAGCGCCAAGCCGCAGGGCTACACCGGCGCCTCGAACGTGCAGCCCGTGGTCACGAACCGCACCATCCTGTTCGCTCAGGACCGCGGCGGCGCGATCCGCGAGCTCGAGTTTTCGTGGCAGCAGCAGGGCTACCAGACCGAGAACGTCTCCATCCTCGCGCCGCACCTGTTCGATTACCACGCCGTGCGTCAACTGGCCTTCACCCGCTCGCCGCTGCAGGCGCTGTGGTCGGTGCGCGAGGATGGCGTGCTGCTGGGCATGACCTACGTCCCCGAGCACGAGATCCGGGCCTGGCACCAGCACACCACGGACGGCGTGTTCGAGTCCATCTGTTCGGTGGCCGAGGGCGACGAGGATGCGCTGTACGCCGTGGTGCGCCGCACTGTGAACGGCCGCGAGGTGCGTTACATCGAGCGCCGGCACACGCGCCGCTTCGACGAGGCGGCCGATCAGTTCTTCGTCGACGCCGGCGTCAGCTACATCGGGGCCCCAGCAATCACCTTCAGCGGGCTCTACCACCTGGAAGGCAAGCGGGTGTCAATCCTCGCCGATGGCGGGGTCTCGCCGCCCCAGGTGGTGGTCGACGGCGCTGTCACCATCGACGCGCCCGCCAGCAAAGTCCATATCGGGCTGCCCTACGTCGCGCGCGTGCAGACCCTGCCGCTCTCGATCCAGACCCAGGCGTTCGGCCAGGGCACGATGAAGAACCTGAACAAGGTCTTCTTGCGCGTGTCGGCCTCGAACGGATTCACGGCGGGCCCGACGTTCGACAAGCTGCGCCCTTACCCCACGCGCCTCTACGAGGAACTGGGCACGCCGCCGCTGCTCGTGACCGACGAGGTGCCTATTGCGCTCGACCCGATGTGGCAGCGCAACGGACAAATTTGCATGCAGCAGGACCAGCCGCTGTCGATGACGGTGCTTGGCATGGCGCTCGAAGTGGCGACCGGGTCTTAAAAAAAGGGGCGACCGAAATGGGCTACATGGATCAGAACAACATCGACATGCAGGGCATGGCGGTAGGCGGGGGCGGCGGCAGTTGGGGCGGCTTTTTCAGCGCGGGCCTGGGCACGCTGCTCTCGTCCTTCGGCGCGGGCTACTCCGCGACCGGCGCCTACACGCAGGCCAAGAACCAGCAGGCCGCGTTGCAGGCCGAGGCCCAGGTGCAACAGAACAACGCCGTGCTGGCCGGCTGGCAGGCCGATGATTCGATGGCCCGCGGCGAAGTGGCCGCCAATCAGGCGATGCTCAAGGGCGGCCAGGTCAAAGGAACGCAGCGTGCGGCCATGGCGGCGAACGGGATCGACCTGTCGGTCGGCTCGGCGCAGCAGGTCCTCAATGACACCGATTACCTGACCTCCATCGACGCGGCCCAGCTGCGCGACAACGCGGCGCGCGAGGCATGGGGGTATCGGCAACAGGCGAAGGGGTACATGGACCGATCGACGGCCGCGCGCAATGGCGCCGGCAGCATCAGCCCATGGCTGTCCGCAGGAAACTCGCTGCTCACGAGCGCGACGAGTGTGGCCAGCCGCTGGTATCAGACCAGCGCACGGGGAGCCTGATAGATGGCCACCGTCCCACGCCTGACCGGCCCCTCCGTCGCGCCCACCGCGGCACCCGACTTCCGCCAGCAGAACACGGTCAATGCCGACCTGCTGAACATCGGCGCCAAACAGACCCAGCAAGTGGGCGATTCGCTCGTGCGCCTGGGCGGCGAGATGGAAGCGATGCGCCGGCAGGCCCTCGACCAGGCCAATGCGGTGCGGGTCGACGACGCCCTGAACCAGGCCACCGAACGTGCGCTGCGGCTGCAGCACGACCCCAACGAGGGCTACACCAGCCAGAAGGGCTTCGCCGCGCTGAACCGCGAGAGCGGCCTTCCGCTGGCCGACGAGTACACCGCGAAGCTCGACACCACGCTCAGCGACATCGCCGGCACGCTGGGCAACGACAAGCAGAAGCAGATGTTCCAGATGCGGGCGAACAACATCCGCACCAGCTTTCTGGGCGGGGCCCTGCAGTACGAGAGCAAGGAGCAATCCGACTACACCATCAGCGTGCGCGACGGCACCGTGAAGAACGCCGCCAACGCGCTGGTGCTGAACTACACGGACCCCGAGAACGTGAAGATGCAGGAAGACCGCATCAAGGCGGCGATCCTGGGCGCGCAGGACCCGGACACCGGCACCTTTGTCCCCGGCTCCGCGCAGCTGGCCGGCAAGTCCGCCACGTGGGCGCAGGAGAAGGCGTCCGAGGCCATCAGCGGCGCGCACCTGGGCGCCATCAAGTCGGCGCTCGACAAGGGCGACGTGAACGCAGCCATGGCTTACCGCAAGCGCTACGGCGACCGGATGACCGCGGCCGACATGATCCAGATCGACGGCACGCTGCAGCGCGACTACGACGTGCGCCAGGGCGCGGCCGTGGCCAGCCAGATCGTCACCGGCACCCGCTCGACCGTCGACCCCACCAGCTTCGACCGGCTGACGAACATCATTCAGGGTGTCGAGAGCAAGGGCCGCGTGTTCGGCGCCGATGGCAACCTGCTGCAGGGACCAATGACCCGCAGCGGCGAGCGCGCGCAGGGCGACATGCAGGTCATGCCGTCCACCGCCAAGGACCCTGGCTATGGCATCAAGCCGGCCGACATGAGCGGCAGCAAGGAGCAGCAGGCCGCCGAGCTGCGCCGCGTGGGCCAGCAGAAGCTCGCCGTGCTCGTGAAGATGTACGACGGCGACATCGCCAAGGCCGCCGCCGCGTACAACTGGGGCGAGGGCAGGGTGGATGCTGCCGTCAAAGAGGCGCAGAAGAACGCCGGCCGCGGCGAGCAAGTGGCCGCCGATGCATGGCTCGCCAGCGCACCGGCCGAGACCCGCAACTATGTCGCGAGCGTGCTCAAGCAGATGAATTCGCCCGAGGGCGGCGTCCCGCAGCGCCCGACGCTCGACCAGCTGCACCAGGCCGCGCGCGAGCGCATGGGCCCGAACGCCAGCCCGCTCGCGCTCAAGACCGCGCAGGACCAGATCACCCAGCAGTACGAGGACCAGAACAAGGCCATCGCGCAGCGCAAGGACGAGACCGTCTCGGCCGCCATGCAGGAACTCACGAAGAACGGCGGCCGCTTCAGCGAACTCCCGGCCAGCACGCGCGCGGCACTCGCGCGGTTCGCGCCCGACAAGATGGACGAGGTGATGACCTTCGGCAAGAAGATGGCGCTCGGCGACGACACCACCGACGACCGGCTGTACCTTCGCCTGACCACCAACCCGCAGGCCATGGCGAAGATGAGCGACGCGCAGTTCTACCAGCTGCGTGGCGGGCTCTCGAAGTCCGATTTCGACCACTTCGCCCAGAAGCGCGCCGACCTGCTGAGCGGCAAGACCGGGCAGACGGCCGGCGAGCTCAACGACAGCGCGATCAACCGCGTGGCGAACCAGCGCCTGGCCTCGCTCGGCATCGACCCGACGCCCAAGGACGGCAGCGCGGACGCGCAGCGCGTGGGCGCCATCCGCCGATTCATCGACTCCAGCCTGATCGACGCCCAGCGCCAGACCGGGAAGAAGTTCAACGACGCGGAGACGCAGGCCCACATCGACGGCCTGTTCTCGCAGAACGTGACCTTCCGCAAGACCTTCCTCGGCTTCGACACCGGCACCACCGGCCAGCAGATGCTTTCCATGAAGGTGGGCGACATTCCGAGCGCCCAGGCCGACGCCATCAAGAAGGCGTTCAAGGCGCGCGGCAACGCCAACCCGACCGACGCCGATGTCCTCGGCGCCTATTTCTCGAGCAAATCCGCCAGCCGTGGCGGTGCACAAGGATCGTTCTGATGGCTGATGAATTCGACGCGAACGCCGCGGTCTCGAAGTACCTGAGCGGCGCCGCGCCGACCCCGGAAACCACGCTGCGCGCCTCGCTGCAGGACGCCGTGGGGCAGAACCCCGACCAGGCCGCCGATTGGCGCCGCACCGCCGCGACCCTCGGCGTGCCGATCGACACCGCGCAGGCGCTGCCCGACTGGTCGAAGCAGCAAAAGGCGCTGGCCGCCATCGACACCAGTGCGCTGGCCACGATGAACCCGGTCACGACCTTGTTCCTGTCCGATCCGACGAACGCGGCCATCGCGCACGACGACACCGCGAACATGGGGTTGCTCGAGACGCTGGTGAACAGCTTCCGCCGCGGCGTGCCGGGGCTGCAGCAGGGCCTCGCCGCGACCGCGCTGCGCTCCAACGTGGGCAGCCTCGAGCAGTTCGACGCCATCGCGGCGCGCATCGACGCCGGCGAGAAGCCCGGCACCATCCTCGCGGCCGACGACCCCATGGGCGTGGCCTACATGACGCCCGAGCAGCGCGCGCAGTTCCGCGCCTCGATCACCACCCCCATCGGCGGCAACATCGCCACGGTGGCGCGCACCCAGAAGGAGCGCCAGGCCATCCCCGCACCCGACGTGGTGAACCAGGTCATGAAGGCCGAGACCTTCCGCCAGGCCATCGACGCTTTCGCAACCGACCCGGTGAATTTCATCGCGAGCATTGGCCCCGAATCGCTGGTGAGCAACGCGCCCGGTCTCGCGGCAGCGATTCCAGCCGGGCTCGCCGGTGGGCCTGCGGGCGCCGCGGCCGCGCTCGGTGCGGGCTCGTTCACCAGCGACTACGGCGCCAGCATCGTCGAGGCCCTGACCAAGGCCGGCGTCGATGTCAGCAATCCCGAGGCCCTGAAGGCGGCGGTCGCGGACAAGGAGATCATGTCCTCCGTGGCGCGGCAGGCGTTCGCGCATGCGGCCGTGGTGGGCTCCGTGGACGCGCTGAGCGGCGGGGTCGCCTCGAAGCTCGCGCTGCCGAAGAGCCTCGCCACCAAGCTCGGCGCCAAGCCGGTGGCGCGCGAACTGGCGAACGTGGTGGCCCAGGTGCCCGTGCAGGGTGCGCTCGGCGCGGCCGGCGAGGCCGGTGGTGAGATCGCGGCCGGCCAGAAGCTCGACCCGGGCAATATCCTGGCCGAGTTCGTCGGCGAAGCCTTCACCGCGCCGGCCGAGGTCGCCAGCGTGGCCACGACCCAGATCCGCGAGCGCATCGCCGAGGGCCGCGCGGCGGAAGCGGCGGCCGTGCGCATCGAGGAACTGCAGAAGGTGGTGGAGGCCAGCAAGCTGCGCGCCCGCGATCCTGAGACCTTCAAGGCGTTCGTCGATCAGGTGGCCGAGGGCGGCGCGGTGCCGACCGAGCTCTACATCGATGCCGAGACGCTCGCGAACACGCTGAACCAGTCCGGCTTCACCATGGCCGAACTGCAGGCCGTGGCGCCCAGCGTGGCCGGCCAGATGCAGGACGCGAACTATGTGCCCGGCGCCGACCTGCGCATCCCCGTGACCGAGTTGCTGTCCGCGCCGAGCGAACTGAGCGCCACGCTGGTCGACCATCTGCGCAACGGGCCCGACGCCATGAGCCGCGCCGAAGCGACCGAGTTCATGTCCAAACAGGGCGACGCCATCCGGGCCGAGGTCGAAGCCGAGATGAGCAAGCGCGTCACGCGCAGCGAGTTCCAGGCCCAGGCCAACCAGGTGCGCGACCAGTTCCAGGCGCAACTCGACACGGCCGGCAAGTTCCGTGCCGAGGTGAACAAAGCCTACGCCACGCTGCTGGGCAACTTCTATGCCAGCCAGGCGCAGCGCGCCGGCATGACCGCGCAGGAACTGATGCAGCGCTACCAGCTGCAGGTCAGCGCGAAGGAGGTGGCCGGCCGGCAGCGGCTGGAGCAGCCCGAGGCCATCGTCGAGACCCAGGCCCAGGACAAGGACGGCAATCCGTACCAGATCAAGGTCAGCAAGACATGGCTCGGCGTGAACCGCGACACCCCCTCGGTGATGGTCGAAGCGCGCGATGCGGGCGGCCTGCGCCGGGGTGTGATCGATTTCGGGGTCAAGGAAGACGGCACGCTGGCAGCGGAGAACACCATCGTGGCCGGCCCGTACCGCGGCAAGGGCATTGCGGCCGCCATGTACAAGGCCGCCGCGGACGCTGGCTACCGCATCGCGCCGGGCCGGTTCCAAACCGAGCAGGGCAAGGGCATGGTCGAATCGCTGCAGCGCAAGGGCCTGATCGGCGAGGGCGCCACCAACCTGGTCACCGAACAGCAGCACACGCTCCACCAGTCGGCGCGCGCGGCGCTCAACTTCGGCGACAACATCGCGGCCTCGCCAAGCGTCATCGCGCTGCTGGAAGGGGCGGACCTCTCGAGCTTCATCCACGAGAGCGGGCACTTCTTCCTCGAAGTGCAGGCCGACCTCGCCGCGCGCATCCAGGGCAAGATGCTCGACGGCGACGCCGTGACGCCGGGCGAGCGCCAGATCGTGACCGACATGGACACGGTGCTCGCATCGTTCGGAATCGTCGGCACGCCAGAGATGTCGCCGCTGGCCACGTGGCTGAACATGAGCCTCGAAGAGAAGCGCGAGCACCACGAGACCTTCGCGCGCTCGTTCGAGCAGTACGCCATGGAAGGCAAGGCGCCGAGCCAGGACCTGCAGGCCGTGTTCCAACGCTTCCGTGCCTGGCTGATTTCGGTCTACAAGGCCCTGGCCGGCCTGAACGTGAAGCTGACCGACGACGTGCGCGCCGTGATGGACCGCATGCTCGCGACCGACGAGGCGATCCAGCAGGCGCAGGACGCGCGCAACATGGGCCCGCTGTTCGAGTCGGCCGAGAAGGCGGGCATGACGCCCGAAGAATACGCCGCCTACCAGGCGCTCGGCCAGCGCGCCACCGACACGGCCGACGCCGAGCTCGACGCGCGGCTCATGAAGGACATGAAGTGGATGAGCCGCGCGAAGGACCGCGCGCTGAAGGCCCGCCAGAAGGAAGTCGCCGCACTGCGCACCGAGATCCGCAACGAAGTGCGCGCCGAGGTGATGGCCCAGCCGGTGTACCAGGCATGGCAGTTCCTGACCGGCGTGCAGGACAAGATCGAGCCCGGCACCCGCGCGCCGGAGAACATCGACACCGTGCAGGAGTCGGGCAAACTGCGCACCTCGCTCGTGAAGGAAATGGACGAGTTCAGCGCCGAGACCCTGAAGCAGCGCCGCATGCTGAGCGAGAAGAGCGGCCTGCATCCCGACATCGTGGCCGACCTGTTCGGCTATGAATCCGGGGGCGAACTGGTCGCGGCGCTGGCGGCGGCCGAGGCCCCGAACGAGCGCATCGACGCGCTGACCGACCAGCGCATGCTCGAGCGGCATGGCGACATCACCAGCAAGCAGGCGCTGGAGCGCGCGGCCGAGCAAGCGATCCACAACGAGGTCCGCGCCAAGGTCATCGCCACCGAACTCAAGGCTCTCGCCAAGGCGACCACCGTGCGCGAGAGCGGCGACAGCCTCTATTCGGGCGGCACCGTCGACGTGATGGCGCGCGCGGCGCGCGAGTTCGCGCAGGCGGTCGTCGGCCGGCTGAAGCTCAAGGACGTGCGCCCCAAGCAGTACACCGCAGCCGAGGCGCGCAGCGCGAAGCTCGCCCAGGAATCGATCGGCAACCTCCAGGAAGCGGCGATGCACAAGCGCAACCAGCTGGTGAACAACTACGCGGCCAAGGCCGCTTACGACGCGCAGGCCGAGATCACGCGCGCGAACGACTTCTTCACGAAGATCATTCGGCCCGCCATCAAGAAGATCGGCGAGACCCGCGACGTGGGCACCGTGCAGGCGGCGCGCGCCATCCTGGCCGAGTACGGCATCGGCACCAAGGGCGAGCCGGCGCTGAAGTACCTCGACACCATGGCGCAGGATGACCCGGGCATGCACGCGGTGCTGCGCGAGAAGATCGACGCCCTGACCGCCAACGCCAAGCCGGTGGGCGAGCTCACGGTGGACGAGTTCCGCGGCCTGGTGGAAGAGATTCAAGGGCTCTGGCACATGGCCAAGCGCGCCCGCCAGATCGAGGTCGACGGCCAACTGGTGGAGATCGAGCGCGTCAAGGGCGACCTCGCCGCCCGGCTGCACGAGATCGGCGTGCCGGACCGCGTGCCGGGCGAAGGCCAGGCCGTGACGGACGCCGAGCGCCGGCTGACCAAGGTGCAGACCCTGCGCGCCGCGCTGCGCCGCGTCGAGGCATGGGTGGGCGTGAAGGACGGCGCCAACACCATGGGCGTGTTCCGCCGCTACATCTGGCAGCCGGTGAAGGAGGCGGCCGACAACTACCGCGCCGACAAGGCCAAGTACATCAAGGCGTACAAGCAGCTGCTCGAGACGGTCGACCTGGGCAAGTCCCGAATCGCCGCGCCGGAGCTGGGCTACACCTTCGGCTTCTCACGCGGCGGCAGCGGCAAGGCCGAGATCCTGCATGCCATCCTGCACACTGGCAACGAGAGCAACAAGCGCAAGCTGCTGCTCGGGCGCGGCTGGGCGGTGGAGAACGAGATCACCGGCGCGCTCGACACCTCGCGCTGGGATGCGTTCGTCAAACGGATGATCGACACGAAGGTGCTCACGAAGGCCGATTACGATTTCGCCCAGGGCGTTTGGGACCTGCTGGAGAGCACCAAGGCGCTGGCGCAGAAGGCGCACCGCGATGTGTTCGGCCGCTACTTCGATGAGGTGAGCGCCGGCGAGTTCGCCAACGAGTTCGGCACCTACCGCGGCGGCTACGTCCCTGCGATGACCGACGCCGAGGTGGTGAAGGATGCGGCGACCCGCTCGCTGCAGGAGGACGAGAACCAGACCCTGGCCTACGCCTTCCCGAGCACGAACAAGGGCTTCACGAAGGCCCGCGTCGAATACAACAAGCCGCTGCTGCTGGACCTGCGCACGCTGTCGACGCACATCGACAAGGTGCTGCTGTTCTCGCACATGGAGCCGCCGATCCGCGACGTGCGCAAGGTGCTCGCGAGCAAGGACGTGTCCGAACCGCTGCACCGCATCGATCCCACCGCTTTCGACGGCCTGCTGACCCCGTGGCTCAACCGCGCCGCGCGGCAGACCGTGGAACAGAAGGTGCCGGGCGACAGCGGCACCATGCGCTTCTTCTCGAAGCTGCGCCAGCGCGCCGGCCTGGCCGCGATGTTCGCGAACGTGTCGAACACCGCCCAGCAGATCACGGGCCTCAGCCTGGCCGCGCTCAAGGTGCGCCCGAAGTACCTGCTCGATGCGGCCGCGCATTCGATCATCGCGCCGCGGCAGACCGCGAAGACCGTGGCCGCAGCTTCGACCTACATGGCCACGCGCATGGACAGCGAGGTCGCGGCGATGACCGATGCCATCGACCAGATCCTGATGAACCCGAACGTCTACGAGAAGGCGCAGGCGTGGACCGCCCAGCATGCGTACTTCCTGCAGTCGGCTGTGGATAACTTCCTCGGGCCCATCGTCTGGACCGGCGCCTACAACCAGGCGCTGGAGCAGGGCAGCAGCGAGCGCGACGCCGTGCGGCTGGCCGACTCCGCGGTGCGCGAGACGCAGGGGTCGACCATGCCCGAGGACGTGAGCCGCATCGAGACCGGCAATGCCTTCGTGCGCATGTTCACGCAGTTCGCCGGCTACTTCAACATGCAGGCCAACCTCCTGGGCACGGAATTTGCCAAGACCTACCACGAACTCGGGCTGCGCAAAGGAATGGGCCGCGGACTCAAGATATTCATCCTCGGTTACCTCGTGCCGAACATGGTGGCCGAACTGATCGCGCAAGCCTTCAGGGGCGGGCCGGACGACGAGGACAAGGACGGCAGCACGCTCGACGACTGGCTGATGGCGGTGGTGGTCATGGGAAATGTCAAAAGCGGTCTGGCCATGATCCCCGGCGTGGGGCAGGCGGCAAATGCGCTGATCAACACGTTCAACAAGAAACCCTACGACGACCGGATCACCACCTCGCCCGCGGTCAGCATGCTCGAGAGCGCCGTGTCCGCGCCGCATTCGGTTTATGAGGCCGCCGTCAACGGCGGCAGCGGGCGCAAGGCGGTGCGCGATCTGGCCACGCTGATCAGCCTGACGACCGGCCTGCCGGCCGCGGCCATCGCGCGGCCGCTCGGCTATCTGGCAGGCATGTCGGAGGACAAGATCACGCCGACCAGCGGCGGCGACATGGCGCGCGGCCTGGTGACGGGCGCGGCGAGCCCGGAGTCCAAGCGCTGAGCGTCCACATAACCAGCAGGCGCAAAAACAGAATCGCAGGCACTGGGCCTGCGCCTTCGCTGGCATAGGTCCGCCCTCTGAAATCTCGGCTGGAACCTGCACAATGACCGTCGCTGCCACCCTCCGGAAAGCCGGCCCATATGCGGGGAACGGTGTTACCACATCTTTCCCGTTCTCGTTCAAGGTTTTCGACGCGGAGGGCATTCAACCGGTGCTCACCGATTCGTCGGGGGCCGCCACCGAATTGCTGCTGGGCTCCGACTACTCCGTGCTGCTGAACACGGACCAGGACGCGAACCCTGGCGGCACCGTGACCTACCCCATCCTTGTCGGCCCGTCGCCCCTGCCGGTGGGCGCCACGCTCACGATCATCGGCGGCATGTCTTACGACCAGTCGACCGACATCACCAACAACGGCCGCTTCCTGCCTCAGGTTTTTGAGAACGCCTACGACAAGCTCACGATCCTGATTCAGCAGCTTAAGGAGATCAGCGACCGCACGTTGCAGGCCGCCGTGGGCACGACCGTGAAACTGCTGTTCCCGGCGCCGAGCTCGGGCAAGTTCATCCGCTGGCGCTCCGACCTGCTGGGCCTTGAAAATGCCGACGCCGGAACCGACTCGATGGCGCTGCAAGGGCTGCTTGCGGACGCCGCCAGCGACACGCATGGCTCGTACCTGGTGGGCTACAAGCCGGGCCCGTCTGCTGGCGTTCCGCGCACGGTGCAAAGCAAGCTGCGCGAAACACTCAGCGTGAAGGACTTCGGCGCCATCGGCAACGGCGTGGCGAACGACACCGCGGCCATCCAGGCGGCGTTCTCCTACGCCGGCTTGATCGGTGGCATGAGCGTGTTCTTCCCGGCTGGCACGTACCTCGTCCGCTCGGCGATCACCGTTCCAACGAACACGCGTGCCTTTGGCGCGGGGCGCTACGTGTCGCGGGTCAAGGTCGACGCCGCGAACTGGACCTCAATGGCGCCCGGCAAGGGCTCTGGCAACCGCATCTTCACGAACACGAACTTCGAGGCGGCCACGCTCACGGATTCGGACATCATCATCGAGACGATGGCGTTCGACTGGGACTCGATGATCGGTGGCGACGAGCACGCAGTGTCGTTCCGCATGGCAAGCCGGGTGTCGATCAAGCAGTGCGACTTCTTCAACGGCGGCAACGCCACCGCACTTCTGGCCTGCCAGGACACGGTCACAGACGACTGCTACGCCAGCGGGCAGCGCAATGCTGGCTTCGATCATTGGGATGGCGCGGTGGGCGCCAAAGTCACGAACTGCGTTGTGCGCGCACCGAACGCGGTGCAGGGTATTCAGGTCACAGGCTCGAGCACCTCCGGTTCGCCAGTTCGCGCATCTTCGGACGTGGTGATTATGGGGAACAGCGTCTACGGATGCACCGGCCTGTATGCCTCAGGCATCATCGTGAACAGCGTTGCCTCCGGTTCTTCGGTCAGCGTTGCCCATATCAACAGCAATCACGTGAGTGGCGCCAGCATTGGCGTCGCTGTTACCGGTGGGTGCGGCGCTGTCCTTGTCTCCAACAACACCATCGATGGCAGCGACGAAGCGGGGGTGTTTGTTGGCACCGACACCAGCGGCCAGTACCCGACAGCCTGCATCCTCGACGGCAACCTGCTCACGAACTGCTCTGCCTCGCCGGCCAATATCGGCGTCATCGCCATCACTGGCGGCTCAGATCATCTGCTGCAGGGCAACAAGGTTTACCTGGGAACCGGCACCTACGCCTACGCCTGCACCTTGTCGGCGGGCGTGACTGGCTCGCGCGTCATCAACAACACCTTCCAGATCGGTAGCGGCGGGGTTGTCAACAACCCGGCCGGGGCCATCGTCGAGGACTACGACGAGGGCACCTTCACACCAGCACTGACCTTCGGCGGTGGCGCTACTGGGCTTGGGTACTCCGCGCGAGCCGGCCGCTACACCAAGAAGGGGCGGCTGGTCTTCTACGAGCTGTCCATCCAGCTTTCCGCGAAGGGCAGTTCGACGGGCAACGCCTCAATCGGCGGGCTCCCTTACGCCGCTGGCGTCACCCCCGCCGCCCGGCCCACCGGAAGCGTGATGTTTCAGAACATGAACAGCATCGGGTACACGATCATCGGCAACGTGTCGGGCGCCGGGATCGCGCTGCAAAACGGCTCGACCACCACAGAACTCGCGCAGCTCACCGAAGCGAACTTCAACAACAACACGAATCTGTTCATCAGCGGGTTCTATTCGACCTGATGCGGCACAAAAACTCGCGTCTTCAAGAGGCTTAAGCAATGGCTGCCATCGATGCTTTCGACGTGATCGCGGCCAAGCTGGCCGGTGTGGCAGGCGCACTGGTTTCCATGCGCTTCCTGCAAGGCACCTGGCCGCAGCGCGTCAGCACCGCGGTCTGCGGCGCGCTCATCAGTTTCTACGCCGCGCCCTACGTCGCGGCCCGCGTCGGCATCCCCGAAGGGCTGAGCGGGTTTCTCATGGGCCTCTTCGGGATGGCCATCGCCTCGCGTCTGTGGGAGTGGGTGCAGACAACCCCAGTTGCCGGCGTGTGGCAGGTCGTCATCGACTGGCTGAAGAAAAAGGCAGGGGTTTGATCATGGAAAGCATCTTCATCACAGTGCACGCCGCCATTTCCGTCATCTGCTGGTTCATCACGGCAGCGGGCGCGACCCTGGCTGTTTTCTCCAAGCGCATCAACGACACGCTGACCGAGCGCATCGGCCTGGCCGCCATCTCCATCGGCGCCGTGGGCACAGGCTGCCGCATCGTGCAGGCCGGCTGGGTGTCCAACGGCGGCCTGTTCCTCTCGCTCGCGCTGGCCTTCTACGTCTGCGCGGTGTTCTGGAAGCACTGGAAGCGAGTTCCTGGCGGCAGCGCCGACAAGGGGCATTGATGACCATGAACACCTCGCAGGCTGGAATCGACCTGATCAAACGCTACGAGTCCTGCAAGCTCGTCGCCTACCCAGACCCGAAGACTGGCGGCGCGCCATGGACCGTAGGTTGGGGCGCCACCGGCCCGGACATCCACGAGGGCACGGTCTGGACCCAGCAGCAGGCCGACGACCGCCTGGAGGCCGACATTGCCGAGCGCGAAGACCTGGTGAACGATGCCGTGATCGTGCCGCTCACGCAAGGCCAGTTCGATGCGATGGTCAGCATCGTGTTCAATGTCGGCCCAGGCTCGAGCCGCAAGGACGGCATCATCCGCCTCAAGGACGGACGGCCATCGACCTTGCTGCGCCTGTTGAACGCTGGTGACTACGCCGGCTGCGCGGACCAGTTCCTGCGCTGGATCAGCCCGGGTAGCAATGTGGAGCGTGGCCTGCGCCGCCGCCGCGCCGAGGAACGCGAGATGTTCCTGACGGGCTCGCCATGAAGTGGTGCACCTACTGCTGCATGCAGGGGCACTGCGCCTCTGAGTGCACGAAGCGCGTCATGTGGAGGCTGGCATGACCAAGATATTCGACCTAGTGCCCGGCTGGGTCTACGCCGCGGTGATCGCGCTCCTTTTCGTCGGCTTGCTCGGCCAGCGGGCCCAAGTCAGCAATGCCAAGGCGAACGTCGCGCGCTCGGCCGCAGCGCTGTCCGACTACAAGCTATCCGTTTCCGAAACCACCCGCATTCTGCAGGCCGCCACCGACCGAAAGGCAGCCGAAAACACCGCTCGACAACTGGAGGCCACCAATGCCGCTCGTACCCGTGAAGCCGCTTTGCGCGGCGCTGCTGATGATCTTCGCCTTGAGCGTGACCGGCTGCTCGACGCAATCCGTATCGCCTCCCGTGGCTATCCAGTGCCCCGCGCCACCGGCACCGCCAAAGCTGAGCCGACCAATCCCATCGCAGACGTACTCGGACAGTGCACGGCAGAAGTTCAAGAACTGGCAGGAGCAGCTGATGCCCACGCCAGCGACCTCAGAACGATGATCGAATCCTGGCCCCGGTGAGGGTTAGCCAGCCATTGCAGCGGCTGCGCGGACGATGGCTCGGCGGGTGGCGGCATCGTGGTCAGTGCCGAGTTCTTCGGCGGCGCCCTCCACGGCGTCATGCCCCGCCACGTAGACGTACTTCATGAGGCCGGGGGCATGGAGATTCGGGCGCCGAGCATCGCGTGTGATGGACATCTCCAGCTTCACTGCCAGCCTCAGCGCATCCCCGTCATCGGCCAGCGGGTTCCAAGTCTTGAGCGCGCCCTTCGCATCGCTGGTGTCACGATGCGCCCAAAGCCCATCGAACCGCACATAGATTTCGCCCTCCCCAAATGGGTAGTGAGGTTCAATCCCCGCCGCTCGCGCCGCCGCTTCAAGCAATTCGCGATCATTCATCCCTCTGTCTCCTGTTGGGTTGGTTGGGGTGGGGCGGTCACAAGCGGCATCACGGAAAAATCGATCCACCGAGGATCTGTGAAGCCGGGCAGCAGCAAGGACCAGCACATGCGCCCATGTGGCTTTGCGCGGCCTTCGGCTTCCTGTCGCCGCAAGTCGGTCCGATACTCAATCTGCTTGATCAGGAGGTCGGGCGGCAGGGCTTGGGCCGTCCATGGCGCGGCGATCAGGTCAAGGTCTCTGGTGAACGAGCCGTGCAGGCCGATGGCGTAGCCACACTGCCAAGCGGTTGTGCGGATCAGCGTGTAGTAGCGAGCATAGTCCGGGTCGATGATGCCGAACGGCAATGAGGCCAGAGGTGCTGGCGCTTTGGCGAAGGCGAAAGTTTTGCCATCTCCCCCGGCAGCCATGAACGCATCGTTGTCCATCTCAATCCTCACTTCAGATATACCGACGCGCAGCCCGCGCCA
>Ga0065714_10064515_pt1 | contig 44532 bp, 45 predicted proteins | sample MisRhiReplicate2_FD_59101 | JGI IMG/M metagenome (GOLD analysis project Ga0065714, IMG submission 59101) | Miscanthus rhizosphere microbial communities from Kellogg Biological Station, MSU, sample Rhizosphere Soil Replicate 2: eDNA_1 v2... | ecosystem: Host-associated > Plants > Roots >... | reverse complement strand
ACAATAGTTTTCTCCTCCATATAATGTTTTTTAATTTTTGGTGAATATTCAAAAATAAAAGCAATTTTTTATTGATATTTTAATGTTAAAAACCAATAATCGATGCGTATTTGAAAATCACTAATCAATTATACAGAGATTTTTTGAAATAAACTAATTTTTAGTGATAATTTTCAATTAAATCGGCTAATAATTGTACACCATAACCCGTTGCGGCTTTATCTTTTGCATATCCTACATTTCCAAAGGCAACTCCGGCAATGTCTAGGTGAGCCCAGTTTTTGTGTCCTCCTATAAATTCTTCTAAAAATTTTGCTGCAACAATGCAGTCACCGATAGGTTTCATTGAGATATTTTTAAAATCAGCCACATCAGATTTAAAATCATTTTTCCAGATATCCCATAAAGGTAAATTCCATAATCTTTGGTTAGTTTTATCGCCTGTTTTAATCAAGAGATTTTTCAAATTCTCATTATTTGAAAACATAGCTCCACAAGTATCACCAAACATTCTTACCGAGCTTCCTGTTAAGGTTGCCAAATCAATTAAGACATCAGTTTTAAAGTTTTTAGACATATATGAAAGTCCGTCAGCCAAAGTCATTCTTCCTTCTGCATCGGTATTCAGAACTTCTATAGTTTTTCCGTTATAAGCTGTGATAACGTCGCTTGGTAAATAAGCGTTTTCAGAAACAGCATTGTCTGTGATTGGTAAAATTGCAATAATGTTGACAGGCAATTTCATTTGTGAAGCATAGATTAAAGCGCCGATCACGGCTGTTGCACCACCCATGTCAGATTTCATGTAATGCATATTGTCAGATGCTTTAATGGAAATTCCACCGGTATCAAACAAGACACATTTTCCGACCAAACCAATCGTTTTGGCATTTTTTACAGCTGTTTTGTATTCTAAAATAGTGAATGCAGCATCGTGAGCGCTTCCCTGATTGACAGAAAGAAAAGCGCCCAATCCTAATTCTTCACATTTTTTTCTGTTGAAAACAGTATATTTCAGTTCATTTTTTTTAGCTAAATTTTTCAGATAAGCATTGACAGCATCCGGTCTTTTTAAGTTGGCGGGTTTGTTGAGCCAATCCTGGCAAGCGGTTTGTCCTTCGCAAATTGCATCGGCTCTGCTGATGATATTGTCTAATTTTTTCTGACTTAAATTTCCAAAATGAAATTCAAATTTTTCATTCCAGAATGGATGGTTTTTCTCAAAAGGATAATTGTAAGTTCCAAGAAAAAGTCCTTTCACGAATTCTTCAAACTGTTTTTCATTAATAAAATCTGCTAAAATTAAAGTTGAAACTACCTGAAAGTTTTTCTTTTGACTCTGAGAGAATTTCGTGGCAACCTGTTGAAATTCAAAATTCTGCAGATTAGATTTTCCAAATCCAATAAAATAAGTAATGGTTTCTTCTTTAGCATCAATGAAAACTTCATTTTTCTTTCCTGAAAAAAGAAGAGAGATATTTTTATTATAATTTTTGCTGTTTTCCGACCAAGATTCTTCTGTAAAAAGTTCGAAAATCTGTGCGTAATTTTTATTTCTTTTATTTAATAATTTCATAATTTTTTTTAGTTTTCTATTGTATCCTGATGTGGCGTAACTTCCACAGGATTTTCTGTATTGTTGTAAAATAACCATTCAATTGCTCTCGGAAATTCCTGCGACCAGTAAAATTCATTATGAGAACCTTCAGGATTGATGTTGGTTTTAAATTCAAAATCAAAAAGGTTTTTCTTTTCCCATCTTTTCAGATAATTTTCAAAAACCTGTATTCTTTTCACCATTTTTGATCCTTCCTGTTCACCTCCATAAAGGTAAATCTTAGTTTTAAACGGAACTCTGAAACTCATCATCGGAAAATTGTTATTCGGCTCAACCCAAAGCGATGGGGAAAAAATCAAAAGCTTTGAGTATACTTCAGGATATAAAAATCCGCTGTAAATGCTGATTAATGCTCCTAAAGAACTTCCTCCAATTCCGGTATTTTCACGATCTCTTTTTGTGCGGTAATGTTCATCAACAAAAGGTTTTAAAGTGTCTGTAATAAAACGGATATATTTTTTGCCTTCAGAACCATTGGCAACATTATCATTGTCGAAAATATATTCTTTAATTCTTTCTTCACTTCCGTGTTCGATAGCGATGATAATTACATCACCACGACCATATTCTGCAAGGATTGAGAGTTTTTTGTCGATTTCCCAGTTTCCGTAAGGGCTTCCTTCATTAAATAAATTCTGCGCATCCTGAAGATAGAGTACAGGATATTTTTTGTCTGAAACATAATAGTCGTAAGGTAAAAGTGCCCAGACTTTACGGTGTCTTTCAAGCTGAGGAATATAGAATTCTTCCGAAATAATCTCAACAATAGGGAAAAACTCTTTTTTAAAAGGCCCCCAATTGAATCTCCACTTTTCTACGGTGTGAGAGATTGATCCCTCAGATTTCTGAACTTTTTTGTTGGGAGTAATGCTTCCGTATTTATCTAGTTCAACGTTTTCCCAGCCGCCTTTTGTGAATTTAAATTCAACAATGTCCGGTAGAAATTCATCAGATATTTCAATGTAGTAATTGTTTTGATCTATTTGTGCGAGTTGATAACGCAAGTCTTTAGGATTCCAGATATTGAAGTTACCGGTGATAAATATCGGTCTTTCATCTGCCTCCTCTGTGTAAAGTATAAACTTCATTTTTGTGTTTAAAAAGTAGGTAATTCAATTAAACCGATAAAAGTATAAAAAATCTTTTTATATAAGTAATTTAAAATTAATAAAAAAACTAAGTCTTACCACAAGAAAAATTTATATATTTGATAGTCATCGAAACTTACAGATAAGCCATTTAACATAATATTCTTTGGTTTTTTTATAAAAGTTAATGATGCTGTCGGGTTAAAAAAACACTATGATGAATTCTGTAAAAACGTATACACTTTTCACGGATCATGACGTATATCTTTTTAGAGAAGGTAAACATTATCGTCTGTATGAAAAATTTGGGGCACATTCAGTTGAAAAAGACGGGGTGAAAGGTGTTTACTTTTCAGTCTGGGCTCCTAATGCAAAAAAAGTTTCGGTGATCGGTAATTTTAATAACTGGAATCATCAGGATCATATTCTTTTCCCGAGATGGGATGGGTCGGGAATCTGGGAAGGCTTTATAGCAGGTCTTACCTGGGGAACATTGTATAAATACGCCATAGAAAGCTTAGGGAAAATTTTGGAAAAAAGTGATCCTTATGCCTTAAGCTGGGAGCAGAATCTTCAGGCTGCATCATTGGTTTCCACAACGTGGTATGAATGGGATGATGATCTCTGGATTGAAAACCGCTGGAAAAAAAACAGTCTTGAATCTCCGATTTCTGTGTACGAAATGCATTTGGGATCATGGGTCAGAGACATTGATAATCCTGAAAGATTTCTTAATTACAGAGAGATTGCTGCAAAATTGGTTCCTTATGTCAAAGATTTGGGCTTTACTCATGTAGAATTCATGCCCGTAATGGAATATCCGTATGATCCGAGTTGGGGGTATCAGATTACAGGATTTTTTGCTGCGACTTCACGCTTCGGTTCGCCACAGGATTTAATGTTTTTAATTAATGAGCTTCACAAAAATGATATCGGAGTTATTTTAGACTGGGTTCCTTCTCATTTTCCCGGTGATGCCAATGGTTTGCATCGTTTTGACGGAAGTTATCTGTATGAGCCTGAAGATCCTCGACGAGGCTTTCATCCAGACTGGAAATCCTATATTTTTAATTACGGAAGAAATGAGGTTAAATCTTTCCTGATTTCTAACGCAATGTTCTGGCTCGATCGTTATCATGCAGACGGTTTGCGTGTAGATGCAGTAACATCGATGCTTCATCTTGATTATTCAAGAAATGAGGGCGAATGGGAGCCGAACATTTACGGTGAAAACGTTAATCTTGAAGCCAAAACTTTTTTACAGGAATTCAATACGGCAGTTTATAAAGAATTTGGCAACAGTATTATTACGATTGCAGAAGAAAGTTCAGATTTTCCTTTACTGACAAAACCCGTTCATGACGGTGGAGTAGGTTTCGGGATGAAATGGATGATGGGCTGGATGCACGATACTTTAGACTACTTTAAAGAAGAACATGACGCCAGAAAATATCATCATCATAAACTGACGTTTGCATCGATGTATATGTACAATGAAAATTATATGATGCCTTTGTCTCATGATGAAGTTGTACACGGAAAAGCGAGTCTTATTTATAAAATGAAAGGTGATGAATGGCAAAAATTTGCCAACCTCAGAGCTTTATTTGTGTATATGTTTACTCATCCCGGTGCAAAACTGCTTTTCATGGGGGATGAATTTGGACAAACTGGTGAATGGAATTTTAAACAAAGTTTAGATTGGCATTTATTGGATTTTCCTGTACATAAAGGTTTGCAGAATTTGGTTAAAGATTTGAATCATTTATATAAAAAAGAAACGGCTTTTTACGAAAATCAGTTTAATCAAAATGGGTTTGAATGGGTAGAAGCTGATGATACTGATAATTCTGTATATATTTATTTAAGAAAAGGAAAGAAAAGAGACGATGTTTTGATGGTGATTTTAAATCTTACCCCAAACTGTTTTGATTATAAAGTAGGTGTTGATGCCGGAACTCATTGGGATGTAATTTTCAATTCAGATGAAAAAAAATACAGCGGAAGCGGTGTAGAAAGTATTGTTTTCAAAGAAGAAAATGAAGAATGGATGAACCGATCGAAATCAATTTCCCTGAAATTGCCGCCACTTGCAGGAATCGTTTTGAAAATGAAAAAAGATAAAAAGTATAAGATTCAAAGAATAAAGCAACACAAAAAATGATTCAGGTTTCAGATATTTTAGGCAAAGATTATGATGACATCAAAGATTTAATCATAAGAACAGACTTTGATGAGGAAACGTTAAAATCGTTTTCTGATGCTGGTATTAATCCACCTTTGACTGACGCAAAACTCAAAAAAGAAATTTATTTTTTTGAGTTTAAAATTGAGAGGAACAAGATTTCTTTTTTCGAAAATAAAGTTTTTGAAATTCTTTTTGCTTGTGACAGACAGAAAACTGCTGACATTATTCAGGATCTTTTAAACCAGAATATTTTTGAATTTAAATTTTATACTAATAAGCAGATTGAAAATACTGAATGGTTAAATAAGGATGATGATTCAGAAGAGGGATTTTTAGAATGGAAATTCAAAAGACTTGAATTCGATAATTCGTTAGTTTTTGACGTTAATAATCTTGATATGTATAGTCTTATAACATTTCATTCAGAAAAATTAAGTATCATTATTAAAAATCAGATTATTGATGATGAGGCTGTATATTTATTTGAGTTAAATCAAAATCTTAATAAAAGTTTTTAAAGATAATTTCTTAAAATAATTAAATTATAAAATAAGAATGACAATTTATCACCTTAGCACAGAATGTTATCCCGTAGCCAAAGTCGGAGGTTTAGCAGATGTTGTGGGAGCGCTTCCGAAATATCAGAACAAAATAAAAGATGTTGACGCCAAAGTAGTAATGCCATGGTACAACAAAGCTTTTGTGTACGATCATGACTTTGAAGTGGTTTTTGACGGCTTCATTCATCAGGGGCAAAATATGCTTCAGGTTCAGGTAATGAAAGAAAAAACAAACACTTTAGGTTTTGAATTGTTTTTGGTTAAAATTCCGGGACTTTTAGATCGCGAAAATCCTTACGGTTATCAGGATGAAAGTTTTCAGTTTCTGGCATTTCAGCACGGTGTTTTGCATTGGCTGACTGCAATGAAGATTCGTCCGGATGTTCTTCACTGTCACGATTACCATACAGGATTGGTTCCTTTTATGGTAGAGCATTGTGATGAATTTCAGTTTCTAAAAGGAACTAAAACGATAGGGACTATTCACAACGGGGAGTATCAGGGAATGATGCGTTGGGACATGATTCATTTCATGCCTGCATTTGATCACCATAAATGGGGACTTCTAGACTGGAACGGGTTTATCAATCCTTTAGCAAGTATGATTAAATGTTCTCATGCATTCACAACAGTTTCCGAAGGGTACCTTGAGGAACTTTTTGTGAGTTTTAAAGGTCTGGAGAGCTTAGTAAGAGATGAGTTTGGCAAAGCATACGGAATCATCAACGGTATCGATACTGATGTTTGGAATCCTGAAACCGATCCTATGCTTGATTTTAATTTTAATAAAAAAAATGTTCTTAAAATTAAAAAGAAAAATAAACAAAAACTTTGTAAAGAATATAGTCTGAATCCTGATTTACCACTTTTTGCCTTCATAGGAAGGTTTGCTACAGAAAAAGGAGCAGACTTGCTTCCTGAAGTAGTATGGAGAAGTATAAAGCAGACTTATGGTTCGCTTAATATTATGGTTTTAGGTTCTGGGAATTCCTATATTGAAGATAAATTAAAAGAATTAAATTACGTTTACGCCAATTTTGCTACAGATATTGGTTATAAAGAACATTTATCTCACAAAATATACGCTTCGGCAGATTTTTTGTTGATGCCTTCAAGAGTAGAGCCTTGCGGTCTCAATCAGATGTATGCAATGCGCTACGGAACAGTACCTGTTGTAAGCTACACCGGTGGATTGAGAGATACTGTGAAAGATATTTCTACAGGTGGCTCAGGATTAAATTTTACCTATCCGGGAGTTGATGATATTATTCATGCAATGGTTCGCGGTTTAGCAATTTATAATCAGAAAAAAGCAATGGATGATCTTGTGCTTTCAAATATGAATTTTGATTTTGCATGGGAGAAATCTGCAGAAAAATATATAGCTTTATATAAGAACTAAAATTTCAGAATTTAAGGATCAAATTATTTAAATTTAAGCGTAAGATAGTTTTAAATTTTTCGCATTGAAGAATGATTGAAATGTAATTAAAAAGTCAAAAAATATACTAATATAAGGTAAACCACAAATAAATTTATGAATCCAAATGTTATTTCAATCGTTTTAGGAGGGGGAAGAGGTACAAGGCTTTTCCCGTTAACATACTCAAGATCAAAACCCGCTGTACCAATTGCCGGAAAGTATAGATTGGTAGATATTCCCATTTCAAACTGTCTAAATTCAGGATTAAATAAAATCTTGGTTTTAACGCAGTTTAATTCGGCATCATTAAATGCTCATATCAAAAACTCATATCACTTTGATATCTTCAGTAAAGGTTTCGTAGATATTTTAGCTGCCGAGCAGAATGTGGAAAACGAAAGCTGGTTTCAGGGAACTGCTGATGCGGTACGTCAATCGATGAAGCATTTGGAAAAATATGATTATGAATATATCTTAATTCTTTCGGGAGATCAACTGTATCAGATGGATTTTAACGCAATGCTGGATTTCCATATTGAAAATGGCGGAGATGTTACCATTGCCACAATTCCTGTAAATGCAAAAGATGCCACAGGTTTTGGTATTTTAAAATCTGATGACGAAGGGAACATCACTTCGTTTATTGAAAAACCAAACTATGAAATGTTAGATGGTTTGCAGTCTGAGGTTTCCGAAAAAAATAAAGCTGACGGAAAAGAATATCTTGCCTCAATGGGGATTTATATTTTTACTAAATCTATCCTGAAGAAAATGTTTGAAGACGGAGCAGGAGACGATTTCGGTAAAGATATCATCCCAAGCTCAATCGGGAAATACAGCACTTTAAGTTATCAGTACGAAGGATATTGGACGGACATTGGTACGATTGAGTCATTTTATGAAGCTAATTTAGATCTCTGTCAGGATTTCCCTCAGTTTAATCTGTTTTCATCTTCTCCGATTTATACCAGAGCAAGAATGCTTCCGCCTTCAAAAATCAACGGTTCATATGTGAGTAAGGCTGTTTTTGGTGACGGATGCATCATTTTAGCGGATAAAATTGAAAATTCAGTGATTGGGAACAGAACGAGAATTGATAAAGGCAGTACGATCGTTAATTCTTATGTAATGGGAGCCGATTTTTATCAAAAAACAACAGAAATTGTACACAATGACAGCAAAGGGCAACCTAATATGGGAATCGGAAAATACTGTTATATTGAAAAAGCAATTCTTGATAAAAACTGTTACATCGGAGATAATGTGAGAATTATCGGAGGTAAACATCTCAGTGACGGAGACTACGGAACATACTCTGTACAGGATGGAATTGTCTGTGTGAAAAAGGGAGCAGTTTTGCCTACAGGAACACATATCGGATAAAACTTTCATTTCAATTTTAAACAGTTTATAAGAATAAACACTGTTTCTGGAACATATAATAAATTATAATATTAAACAAGTTCTAAATTAATAACACAAGAGTGATCAATATATTGGTCACTTTTTTTATTTGTATTACTTTTGTGCGATGCGTTTTTTCAGAATCATAGCCGTAATTATCATTTTGCTTGTGGGTGCTTATGCTGCTTCCATGTATTATTTCGTGGACGAAACCAAAAGTTTTAAAGTAGAAAAAGAAGTAGATTTTCCTCTTGATAAAGTTTATAACCAATTTAATAATCTCCAGCATTTCACAAGATGGAATAATTTCTTTACGAGTTCAAAAACCATTACCATCGATTATTACACACCATACGAAGGGCAGGGAAGTGCGATCAGTTATAATGATCCTAAGAGCGAGGACGGTGGCGAAATGTTTATCCGTTATGAAAATCCAAATAAAACTTTGAGATATCAGCTTTTCGAAGATGAAGATGAAAATCCGACTCTAATTGATGTCAAATTCACTCCTGTTTCTGCTGAAAAGACAAAAATTACCTGGTTTGTACACACTCCGAAGTTATCTGTTTTGACGAGAGCTCAAAACTTCTGGACCGAAGATAAATTCACCGAAAATATTGAAAAAAGTATGGTGAATCTGAAAAACGTTTTAGGAAATAAGGTTTCAAAAGACAATCAGCTAGCTTCCATAAAATACGACAGTTTGATGGTTGAAAATGAAGAGGCGAGAATGCTCTTGGGAATCAGCGTAAGCACTTCCAATAAAAAAGATGCATTGTACAGAAATATTGTGATGAATTACAATAAAGTCTACAATTTTGTGACGATGGATTTAGGCAAAAAAGATGACGAATTCGGTTATCCAATCCTGATTACAGATGCAGATAATTTTAAAGACAACGAGGTTTCGTATTATTTCGGAATTCCTCTTTCAAAGAAATTTGGAGTGAATGATAATAATTTTAGTTTCAGATCTGTCAATCCTACCCAAAATTATGTGATTTATTACAAAGGAACTTATGCGGGGAGAATAAAAGCAATACAGCAATTGATGCAAAAAGCAAAAACTGACGAAATGAGATATGGCGACATTTATCAGACTTTCATAGAACAGCCTGTAGAAGATAAAGATGTCAATATGAAGCTTTCTCTATCTGTTTATAAATAAATATGATACAAATCATTTCTTTATGTTTTTTTTAATAGTTTGGTTCTGCCCAAAGTCGGTTTTTTTTATTAAATTTGAGGATTAATATTACTAACAAAATTTAATAATAGATAAACTGTAATAATGGACAGATTTTCATTCCTAAACGCAGCTCATTCTCAGTTAATTGAGGATTTATACCAACAATACTTAAAATTCCCGGATTCTTTAGAACCATCATGGAAAGCCTTTTTTCAAGGCTTTGATTTTGCATTGGAGAACTACAGTGATGACGACAGCATTCAGACTGTACAAAATTCTGTGAATTCTGCACCTGCAGTTCAGCAGATTTCTCAGGCAGCAGCCAATGGTGAAGTTCCGGAGCATATCAAAAAAGAGTTTAAAGTGGTAAATCTTATCGAGGCTTACAGAACGAGAGGTCACTTATTCACAAAAACCAATCCTGTCCGTGAAAGAAGACATTATACGCCGACTTTAGATATCGAAAATTTCGGTTTAGATCAATCAGATTTAAATACAAAATTCAACTGCGCTACAGAGACAGGGATGAAAGGTCCTGCAACTTTACAGGAGCTGATCAGACATCTCGAGAACATCTACTGCGACTCAATTGGTGTAGAATATACCTATATCAACAATGTTGAAGAGAAAGACTTTATCAAGCAGTGGATTCAGGTAAACGAAAATCATCCAAGCTTAAATGCAAACGAAAAAACTGAGATTTTATTAAAATTAAATCAGGCTGTAGCATTTGAAAACTATCTTCACACAAAATTTGTAGGTCAGAAAAGATTTTCATTAGAAGGTGGTGAAACTCTTATTCCTGCTTTAGATCAGCTGATTTCAAGGTCTTCTCAATTAGGAGTTGATGAGGTTGTTTTGGGGATGGCTCATAGAGGGAGATTAAATGTTTTGTCTAATATTTTCGGGAAATCTTACAAGCAGATTTTCTCAGAATTTGAAGGGAAAGAATTTGAAGAAGATGTATTCTCAGGTGACGTTAAATATCACTTAGGTTCGTCTAAAAAAATAAAAACGGCGTCAGGAGAAGAAGTTTCTATCAACTTGACTCCGAACCCATCTCACTTAGAAACTGTTTCTGCTTTGGTAGAAGGTATTTGCCGTGCAAAAGTAGATGACCGATACAAAGGTGATTTTTCTAAAATTTTACCAATCGTTATTCATGGTGACGGAGCTCTTGCCGGACAGGGAATTGCTTACGAAGTTGCTCAAATGATGACTTTGGAAGGTTACAAAACCGGTGGAACTGTTCATATCGTTGTGAACAATCAGGTTTCATTTACTACAAACTATGCAGACGCAAGATCTTCAACATATTGTACAGATATTGCTAAAGTTACAGAATCTCCTGTAATGCACGTGAATGCAGATGATGCTGAAGCGGTAGTTCATGCAATCCACTTTGCGGCTGATTTCAGAGCTAAATTTGGTAAAGATGTTTATATTGATTTATTAGGTTATAGAAAATACGGTCATAACGAAGGGGATGAGCCAAGATTTACACAGCCTAATTTGTATAAATTAATTTCAAAACATCCGAATCCAAGAGAAATTTATAAAGATAAATTGATTCAGGACAGCGTTATTTCTGATGAAGTTCTTAAAACTATGGAAACTGATTTCAAAGCGCTTTTAGATAAAGACTTTGACGCTTCCAAAGAGATTGAGAAAAACGTAATGGATTTATTTATGTCAGAAGACTGGACTAATTTCCCGATTGCAAAAAGAGGAGCCGTTCAGAATGCTGTTGATACAAAATATGATTTGGCTAAATTGAAAGAGTTGGCAATCAAAATGTCAACCCTTCCTGCTGATAAAAAATTCATTAATAAAATTACAAGACTTTTTGATAACCGTCTGAAAGCGATTGATGCCAATTCTTTAGACTGGGCATTAGGAGAATGGTTGGCTTATGCTACATTACTTACCGAAGGTCACAACATCAGAATTTCCGGTGAAGATGTTGAAAGAGGAACTTTCTCTCACAGACATGCGGTAATCAAAACTGAAGATACGGAGGAAGAATTTATTCCATTAAGACATGTTTCTGATAACAGATTTGATGTATTCAACTCTCACCTCTCAGAATATGGAGTTTTAGGATTTGATTATGGTTATGCGATGGCATCTCCAAACACGTTAACGATCTGGGAAGCTCAGTTCGGAGATTTCGTTAATGGAGCTCAGATTATTGTTGATCAATATTTGGCTGCAGCAGAAGAAAAATGGAAGATTCAGGATGGTTTGGTGATGTTATTACCTCACGGTTCAGAAGGACAGGGAGCAGAGCACTCTTCAGCAAGACTGGAAAGATTTCTTACACTTTGTGCTAATGAAAATATGGTGGTGGCGAATATTACCTCTCCTGCCAATTATTTCCACTTGTTGAGAAGACAGTTGAAATGGTCTTTCAGAAAGCCGTTGATCGTAATGAGTCCGAAATCTTTGTTAAGACATCCAAAAGTAGTTTCTCCGCTTGAGGATTTCTCAGAAAAAGGATTCCAGCCTATTTTAGATGATCCTACTGCTGATCCTAAAAAGGTTGAAAAACTGGTATTGTGTTCAGGTAAATTGTACTTCGAACTATTAGCTAAAAAAGAAGAATTAAATTGTGAAAATGTTGCTTTGGTGAGATTTGAGCAGTTGTATCCTCTTCAGACTGATGCTATCGAAGCTGTTTTTGAAAAATATTCAAACAGAAAATCAATTGTATGGGCACAGGAAGAACCGGAAAATATGGGAGCTTGGTCTTACATTTTAAGAAACTTCAGAGATACAGGAATTCAGGTAATTTCTCCGGTAGCAAGTGGTGCTCCGGCTCCCGGAAGTCACAAAATGTTTGAGAAAAACCAAAACTTAGTAATCAACAGAGTTTTTGACAGAGATGATGCTCCTACAAAAAGACCTGTTACCGCTTAATTTTAAATAATATTCAATTAAAAAATAAAAAATACTCAATATGTCAATTTTAGAAATGAAAGTTCCTTCACCGGGCGAATCAATTACAGAAGTTGAAATTGCAACTTGGCTTGTAAAAGATGGTGATTACGTAGAAAAAGATCAACCTATCGCTGAAGTAGATTCAGACAAAGCAACTCTTGAATTGCCTGCAGAACAAAGTGGTATCATCACTTTAAAAGCTGAAGAAGGTGATGTGGTACAGGTAGGTCAGGTAGTTTGTTTAATTGATATGGATGCTGCTAAACCTGAAGGTGGTGCTGCTCCTGCTGCTGAAGCTCCAAAACAGGAAGAAGCGCCTAAAGCTGCTGAAGCTCCAAAACAAGAAGCTCCAAAACCGGCTCCTGTTGCTGCTCAATCTTACGCTACTGGTTCTCCTTCTCCGGCTGCAAAGAAAATTCTTGACGAAAAAGGAATTGACGCTTCTCAGGTTTCAGGACAGGGAAGAGACGGCAGAATCACTAAAACTGATGCTGAACTGGCTGCTGTTCCTGCAATGGGCGGAAATTCATTAACTGCTACAGGTACAAGATCTACAACAACAACAAAACTTTCAGTTCTTAGAAGAAAAATTGCTCAGAGACTGGTTTCTGTGAAGAACGAAACTGCGATGTTAACGACTTTCAACGAAGTTGATATGTCTGAAATTTTCAGATTAAGAAAGCAATATAAAGAAGAATTTGCTCAGAAGCACGGGGTAGGACTTGGTTTCATGTCTTTCTTTACAAAAGCGGTTACAAGAGCTCTTAAATTATATCCGGATGTGAATGCATCAATCGACGGAGATTTTAAAATTAATTATGATTTCTGCGATATTTCAATTGCGGTTTCAGGTCCTAAAGGATTGATGGTTCCTGTATTGAGAAATGCTGAAAATATGTCTTTCAAAGGTGTTGAAGCTAACATCAAAGATCTTGCGGTAAAAGTAAGAGACGGTAAAATTACAGTTGACGAAATGACTGGTGGTACTTTCACGATTACCAACGGAGGTACTTTCGGATCAATGTTGTCAACTCCTATTATCAACCCTCCTCAATCTGCAATCTTAGGAATGCATAATATCATTCAGAGACCGGTTGCAGTTGACGGACAAGTTGTGATTCGTCCGATGATGTACGTTGCGATGTCTTATGATCACAGAATTATCGACGGAAAAGAGTCTGTAGGATTCTTGGTTGCTGTAAAAGAAGGTATCGACAATCCTGTTGAGTTCTTACTTGGCGGTGATGAGAAGAAAGGTTTAGAGCTTTAATTGATTATTTCAATATAATTTACAATCTCGCCTTTCAAAAAAAGGCGAGATTTTTGTATAAAATATAAAAACCAACAAAATGTTTTCTAAAATTACTTCGAATATCAAGGTGTCTGTGACGCCTGAATATGATAGCAAAAACAGTTATCCTTCCGAAAACCGATTTGTTTTTAAGTACAATATTGTGATTGAAAACGAAGGGGATTTTCCTATAAAAATTCTAAAAAGAAAATGGTTGATTTTCGATGTAGGATTTGGATTTACAGAAGTTGTAGGTGATGGTGTAATAGGTCTCACTCCGGAAATAGTTCCTAATGATCAGTTTGCTTATTTTTCTAACGTAATGCTGCGCTCGGGAGTAGGAAATATGAGCGGTAAATATTTGGTGAGGAATGAAGAAACGCAGGAAAATTTTGAGATCGATATTCCCAAATTCAATTTACTTTCGGCAATTCTTATCAACTAAAAATATTTGGCTAAAGTTTTTTTAGCTTTGATTGGAAACTCTCTTGAATTTCCTCATTCCTTGTGATGAATAGTTTTTCGAAAGCTAATAAAGAGATTCTTGCGCAAGCTTCTGCATCATCTCCGGCTCTGTGGTGTTTAAATTTGATCTGATGCGTCTCTGCCAGATGTTTTAAGCCATATTTCGGAAGATAGTTCCATGATTTTTTTGCCACCTGAATGCTGCAGAGATAGTTTAAATTGGGTTTAAACATTCCATAATAATCAAGACAACTTCTCAAAACTCCTGCATCAAAACTCGCATTGTGAGCGATCATTAATGTTCCGTACATCATTTCCTGAACCTCATACCAAATCTCATCAAAAGTCGGTGCATCTTTTACATCATTTGGCAAAATTCCGTGTACATCGATATTTCTTTGGTTAAAATAAGGAAAACTAGGCGGTTTGATGAGCCAGGTTTTAGTAGAAATAATCTGCGAATTTTCAACTACGCAAATTCCCAGTTCACAAGCCGAATGTCTTTCGTGGGTAGCCGTTTCAAAATCTATTGCGCAGAAATCCATAAATTATTGTAAATGATAAGTAATTGTTGATTTTAACTTTTTTTACCTTCTAAAAAGTGCTTAAAAATGAGCCATTCAGTTTGATAATATTTTTTGATCTGGTTATTTTGTCTGAGTTTCAAAGTTCCCGGAATATGTGTATAAAAACCAAAATGTCCCCGTAAAACTGCCCAAAGATGTGAAAAACCATTCTTGTAAGCAAAATAAAAAGCTGCCGCTCCGTCGAGAATCATTCTTGAAAATAATACCCAGATCAAATTCGGAAACGGTAAATTTTTCAACATCATTGAAAGATTATTTCTGATGTTTAAAAAAGTTTTTTGAGGACTTTGTTTGTTTAAAGTTCCGCCGCCAACGTGATAAACTTTTGATTTTCCGGTATAGTATATTTTTTTACCAGAATTTTTTAATCTCCAGCATAAATCAATTTCTTCCTGATGGGCAAAGAATCTTTCGTCAAAGCCATTTTGTTCCCAAAAATCTTTAGATCTGATAAATAAACAACATCCTGAAGCCCAGAATATTTCAGTCTCATCATCATATTGACCTTTATCTTCGTCCACATCGTCAAAAACACGACCTCTGCAGTAAGGATAGCCTAAATTGTCAATCAATCCGCCTCCTGCTCCTGCAAATTCGAAATAATTTTTATGAGTAAAAGACAAGATTTTTGGCTGAATTGCCGCAATTTGAGGATCTGTTTTAAATAAATTTAAAATAGGGTCTATCCAATTATTTGTCACTTCCACATCTGAATTCAGAAGACAGTAAAATTCTGCATCAACTGATTTTAAACCTTCATTATAACCTCCTGCAAAACCGTAATTTTTATCATTTCTGACGATTTTAACTGTGGGAAATTGAGCCTGTAGAAAATTTACAGAATTATCTGTAGAAAAATTATCAATAACATACACTTCAGCATTTTGGGAATAGCTGATTACGCTTGGAAGAAATTTTTCAAGCCAGTTTTTTCCGTTCCAGTTGAGAATGATAATTGCTAAGTTTTCAGACATTGATTTTTAAATTTTTTCAGAATCAAAAGTTTTGATAGAATCTTGGTATTTCCATTTTCTGTGTGACCAAAGATAATTATCGGGTCTTTTTTTAATGGTATTTTCCAGCAAACGATGAAACTTTCTGACCACCTCATTATTGACGAATTTTTCCCCATCAGGTTCGATTCTGTAATAATTAATCTGATAATGACCTCGTTTTACTTTCTTCATCTCAGTGTAAATAAAAATCATATCCATTCTTGTCGCCAATTTATCATAACCGATAAAAGCAGGTGTTCTTTGATTAAGAAATTCTAATCCGTAGTTGACGTGAGACGAGTGAGGTGTTTGATCTGCAACAAAAAGATAAATGGAATCACCATCATTTTTGCTCCTGAAAATATTCATGATTACTTCGTTGGCTTCCAAAGCTTCATTTCCAAATTTACTCCTTACTTTTTTCATCTGTTTTTCCCAAAATTCACTGTTTACCTTTCTGTAAACGGGATGACAGTTGTTTTGCGGAACTACGGTTGCCAAAGCATTCATCCATTCCCAATTGAAGACATGACCTGCCAAAAGAATAATGTTTTTACCTTCCTGTTTGGCTTCGTGAAACAGATGTTGATTGATGTGCTGCATTCTTACCCGAGTCTCTGTCTTAGACATGGTAAATGACTTTACCGTTTCAGCCAAATAATCTGAGAAGTTTAAATAAAATTTCTTTCTGATTTCGGCAATTTCTTTAGCTGATTTTTCCGGGAATGAATTTTTAAGATTCTGGGTGATGATTTTCTTTCTGTAACCGACAAAATTATAATTTAAAAAGAAAATAATGTCCGAAAAAATATACAATATTTTAAGCGGCATCTTCGAAATTAAGTAAAGTATTTTGATTAGAAAATTCATAAAGTTTACAAATTTAGCAATAATAAAATTATGGTTTCATTTTTGCTGCAAATAAGTATTATTTTTTTAATTTTATAGTATGAAATCGCCGTACTTTAGAATCACAAAACCGATATAAAGTGTGCGATTACATATGATCTTTTAAACAATTTTAATTTACATATGAAAAAGATTTCAAAAAACATAGCAATTCTGGGATTTCTCTTCATCGGAAGTTTAGTATCAGCTCAAAATACAAAAGGAATTCCGGCAGTAAAAAATTCTGATGATAAAGCTCTGATTGTAAAAACAGATCATCAGGAACTTGAAGCCAAGAAAAAAGCTGCTGAAGAAAAAGCGAAACTCCCAAAACCTTATGATGCCAAAGCAGATGCTGAAAAAGATATTGAGAATTTGGTTGCAAAAGCTAAAAAGGAGAAGAAAAATATTATGATTCAGGCGGGAGGAAATTGGTGTATCTGGTGTTTGAGGTTTAACCAATATGTGCAGACAACTCCTGAACTTAAAAAATTGGTAGATGATAATTATTTGTATTACCATCTGAATTATTCACCGGAAAATAAAAACGAAAAAGTTTTTTCTAAATATGGAAATCCAGGAGATAAGTTTGGTTATCCTGTGTTTATTGTTTTAGATCAAAACGGGAAGATGATTCATGTGCAGCAAAGTGATGTTCTGGAAGAAGGAAAAGGGTACGGTCTTGAAAAAGTAAAAGAATTTTTCAAGACATGGACTACAAAATCATAACAAAAAAACCGAGAATTTTCTCGGTTTTTTTATTTTACAAAAGTTTCTTAATCCACTTTATTTTATTCTCGGAGTAAGGCGGATATTTTAAATCTGGTTCTCCCCAAGTTGCACGGTCAAGAATTGCTTTTTGATGCGAAAAAGTTTCAAAACCAAATTTCCCATGATAACTTCCCATTCCTGAGTTTCCAACTCCACCAAACGGAAGATTATCATTTCCTAAATGCATGACCACATCATTGATACAACCGCCTCCAAAAGATAATTTTTGCGTAAACAGATTTTTTTCTTCACTATTATTTGTGAAAAGATATGCTGATAAAGGTTTTTCTAATTCTAAAACAGAATTCAATGCCTGATGAAAATTGGTAAATGAAATTACCGGAAGTATCGGTCCAAAAATTTCTTCCTGCATCACATCATCTTCCCAATTGACATTATATAAAATTGTTGGTTCTATGAAAAGAATTTCTTCAGTGCATTTCCCTCCAAAATAAATTTTGTCAGGATTAATCAGTTTCACAAGTCTTTCGAAATTTTTCTTGTTGATAATTTTTGTATATTGTTCAGAATTTGGTTCGTACTTAAATTCATTGATATATTTTCTCAGCATTTCTAGAAATTGCTCTTTCACTGATTCCTCAACTAAAATGTAATCTGGTGCAACGCAGGTTTGTCCGGCATTTAAGAACTTACCCCAAACAATTCTTTTGGCAGCAACTTCTATATTAGCTTCTTTAGTGACGATTACGGGTGATTTTCCACCCAATTCTAACGTTACGGGAGTCAAATGCTCTGCGGCAGCTTTATAGACGATTTTACCAACTTTTGTACTTCCTGTAAAAAATATTTTGTCGAATTTTAATTTTAAAATTTCCGTTGTCTCATCAATTCCGCCCTCAAAAACGTAAATGTATTCTGGTGGAAAATTCTCATTGATGATTTTCGCCATTGCTTTCATTGTGTTTTCTGCAATTTCGCTGGGTTTTAGGATACTGCAGTTTCCGGCGGCAATTGAGGCAATTAAAGGCGATAAAGAAAGTTGATAAGGGTAATTCCATGCTCCGATAATTAAAGTGCATCCAAGAGGCTCAGAGTGAATTTTACTGGTTGCAATCTGATTGGATAAATTGGTGGTAACTTTCTTCGGTTTTGAAAGTGAATTTAAATTTTTCAAATAATAATCAATATCTTTCAGAATAAATGAAATTTCTGTAACATACGTTTCAAACTGAGATTTTCCAAAATCCTTATCAATCGCTTCGTAGAGTAAATTTTCATTCAGAATAATTAAGTCTCTCAGTTTTTCAAGATAAATTTTTCTGAATTTTACATTTTTGGTTTTATGTGTATTGAAGAATTCTCTTTGCGATAAAAGTATATCCTGGTAATTCATTTTCTGTAATTTAATAATAATGGAATACGGTAAAAAATATGCCAAAGTATAGCCATAAAAAAAACCACTTCTTGCGAAGTGGTTAATATATTTGAGAAAATCTCTTTAGAATCTTAAGCTTCTTCAGAAGGAGTTTCTTCTACTGCAACTTTTTTAGGAGCAGCTGGTTTAGGAGCTTCTACCGGAGCATCAGATACTACATCAAACTCGAAGTTGTACTCTACATTTCTGTGAAGTCTTACAACTGCAGTTACTTTACCAGTTCTCTTAATAGTGTTTCCTGGAATTTTGATGTATTTTTTCTCAACTTGTACACCAGCTTTAGCCAATGCTGCAGAAAGATCTGCATTGTTGATAGATCCGAATAATTTGTCACCAGAACCTACTTTTGCAGGAATAGTGATAGAAGTTTTCTTCAATTGATCTACTACAGCGTTTGCAGCAGCAACCAATTTAGCTTCTTCTTCTTTTCTAGCTTCCAAAGTAGCTTCTAAAGTAGCCTTGTTTTTTGGTGTAGCTAAAAGAGCGATTCCCTGAGGTAACAAGAAGTTTCTTGCGTAACCTGGTTTTACATTTACTGTATCGAATTCAAGACCTAAATTTTCTACGTCTTTTTTAAGGATAATTTCCATTGTTGTTGTCCGTTTTTTAGTTTTAGAGAAAAGAACAAAGAAAAAAGAAGAAAGACTGTTGTCTTAAAAATTATTTCTTTTCTTCAATCTAAAAATCGTTAGAATTAATTATTTATTCAGCAACTTAAAAAAAGAGAAAAAGACTAAAAATCTTTTCTCTTTTCTCTTGTTTCTTTTTTGTCTTATTTTAATAAGTCAGCTACGTAAGGCATCATTGCAAGGTGTCTTGCTCTTTTGATTGCCGAAGAAACTTTTCTTTGGTATTTTAAAGAAGTACCAGTATATCTTCTTGGTAAAATTTTACCTTGTTCGTTAACGAACTGTAATAAGAAATCAGCGTCTTTGTAATCAACGTGCTTGATTCCGAATTTTTTGAATCTACAGTACTTTTTATCAGTTTTTGTATTGATATCAAGTGGAGTAAGGAATTTTACTTCAGATTCACCTCCAGCAGAGGCTTGTTTAGCCATATCATCTATTGCCATGTCTTTGTCTTTTTTAAATTTGGGGTTAGTAATTAAGCTCTTGAAGCTTTAAGTTTAGTTCTTCTAGTTACAGCGTACTCTACAGCGTGCTTATCTAGTTTTGTAGTCAGGTAACGAATTACTCTCTCGTCACGTTTGAATGCCAATTCTAAGTCAGCAACTACAGTTCCTTCACCTTTAAACTCGATTAAAGTGTAGAATCCATTCTTTTTTAATTGAATTGGATAAGCTAATTTCTTCAATCCCCAATTTTCTCTAGTGACAATCTCACAGTTTTTTTCTTTGATAAGATCTTCAAATTTTTTCACTGCTTCCTCCACCTGAGCATCAGATAGAACGGGAGTTAAAATGAAAACAGTTTCGTAATTGTTCATAATGTAAATGAATTTGTTAATTATTTCGAGGTGCAAAAATATGAATTATATTTATAATACACAATAAATGAGATATATTATGATGAAATTAATTCAATGAAATTGTTTAAATCAATTTAAAAATCTAGATAGCTTCATCTTTTTTATTTCTGATTTCAGCAAGAAAATTAACTTTCAACACATCATATAAGGAATGTCTGCTTACTAAAATTGAAGCAATGGAAGAAACCATTCCTGCCAACATCAGGTGGAAAATCAATGAATGTCTGTCTGTCATTTCCAAAACGATAATTGCGGAAGTAAAAGGAGCTCTTGTAATTCCTGTAAGAAATGCAACCATTCCTGCAAGAATTACCACATTGGTTTCATTTGGAGTTAAATGAATTGCTCCTGAAATAACCGACCCGATACTTGCACCTGCTGTCAAAGCTGGAGCAAAAATTCCACCTGCACCACCAGAAGTAAAAGATAGGGCAGGACCCAACATTCTTAGAATCGGAACATACCAGTCTTCATGCTTATCCTGAGTGAAAAGTACACGTTCCATAATTTCTTTACCCGAACCTAAAATTTCTTTACTGATGAAAAAGGAAATAGAAGCAATAATTAAAGCACATAATATTAAAAAGGCTACATTGGCTCTGTCATTTTTTAATTTTCTTTTCTTCCACTCATTGATTTTAAGCATGGTTACCGAAAGCTGACTTGCCAAAATTCCCGCAACTCCACCAACTAAAATAATAGGAAACATCACCATTAAGGAAACATCATTTGTTTTAGGGTAACCTAAATATAAATAAGAACCCGCCAAAGTTTGTGCAGTAAGACCTGCAATAATCACCGCTGTAAAAAGTGCTGTTTTGAAATAATTAATATGCGTTTTTGAGAGTTCTTCCACTGCAAATACGATTCCACCGAGGGGTGTATTAAATGCGGCTGCCAATCCGGCTGCAGCTCCGGTCATAATCATATTTTTCTTTGAAATTTTCGGCCACCATTCCGGAAGATATTCATTGACTTTTCTGAAAATTGAACCGGCAATCTGAATAGTTGGACCTTCACGACCTACTGCACCACCTCCGATCACTAAAATTACGGAAGAGATGATTTTAAAAACAATGATCTTTAAACTTAAAAGACTTCGTATTTTTTTGTGTTCTTTCGGGTTTGCCAATTCTACGGCAGCCATCACTTGTGGAATTCCGCTGCCTTTTGCGTTGGGTGCAAATTCTTTTACCAGCCACCACGACAAAACAAAGCCTATTGGCGCAACGATAAAAATCATCCAGTCGTGCCAGTTAAGCATCCAATCTAAAAGCTTTTCTCCCCAAGCGAAAATTTTAGCATACATCACTGCAAAAAAACCGGTAATCACTGAACCAATCCAAAAAGGAATTGCCTGAAGCAGGTTGTACTTGAGTTGTTCGTTTCGGATGTTGTCGAAGGATTTTTTGAGTCCTTTGCGGATCGATAACAAAATTTTGCGCATAACTCAAAAATAGATTAATTTTTATTAAAATGAAAATTTCAGGTGTTAATGATGTTTAATAATTTCGATATTTATAATTACAGATGTGATTATTTAATACAGTACATAATTTTCAGGAATAATTAGGATCAGTAATTAACAGCAGGTTTGTCATGCTGTAAGCGTCTCTACAAAGTTTATCTAAATTCCTCTGGAATGACAAACGTAGCGTTGGATGACAAATAAAAAGGCTGTTGAATAATAATTTAGATTAGGACTTTTGAATAATTGTAACAGCATCTTTGTCATTCCGGGGGAATCTAAACAACGCATATAAAAGCCATACCGAGATTCCTACGGAGTGACAAACTTTGTGTGCTAGAATAACAAAAAAACCTCCGGAAAAATCCGAAGGTTTATATTTAAAAACAATTGGCAATTACTCATTACCAATTATCCATTACTTATATCTCAGTGTTAAGATCCCAATTTTGCAGATAATCGTGAACGTGCTTCAACATCATTCCACCTAAAGAACCGTCTACCACTCTGTGATCGTAAGAGTGAGACATGAACATTAACTGACGGATTGCAATCACATCACCATCTTTAGTCTCAAGAACAGCAGGTTTTTTAACAATTGCTCCAATTGCCATAATGGCAACCTGTGGCTGTGGAATAATAGGAGTTCCCATCAAATTTCCAAAACTTCCTACATTTGAAATTGTATAAGTAGCTCCTTGAGTATCTTCTGGTCTTAATTTTTTGTTTCTTGCTCTATAAGCCAAATCGTTGATTGCTTTTGCCAATCCGGAAAGTGACAATTGATCTGCGTTTTTGATTACAGGAACGATAAGGTTTCCGTCTGGTAAAGCAGTTGCCATACCAATATTGATGTTTTTCTTCTTAATGATATTATCACCATTAATAGAAACGTTGATCATTGGAAAATCCTGAATTGCTTTCACAATCGCTTTCACAAAAATTGGCATGAAAGTCAGTTTTTCACCTTCACGTTTTTCGAACATGTCTTTGTTTTTAGCTCTCCATTTTACAACGTTGGTTACGTCTGTTTCGATGAAAGAAGTCACGTGAGGAGCAATATGCTTTGCTTTTACCATGTTTTCAGCGATGATTTTTCTCATTCTGTCCATAGGAATGATCTCGTCACCTGCAGCTACTGAAATTGTAGAAGCCGGAGCTGAAGTTACCGCTGGTGGAGTAGATGCTGTCTGAACCGGAGCAGCTTGTTGCTGAACTGCCTGTTGAGGCTGGTTTCCTCTGTTGGAAACGTGTGCCAAAATATCTTCTTTAGTGATTCTTCCTTCTAAACCGCTCCCTTTAATGGTTTTTAGTTCAGTTTCAGAAATATTTTCCTGTTGAGCAATAGATTTTACAAGAGGTGATAAGTAAAGATCACCCGAAAATTCTACGTGAGAAGTAGAAGTTGGATTTAAAGGCTCTTCAATTGCTTTGATTGTTTCTGCATCCGGAGTTGGAGTTTCAGTTTTTACTTCTTCTGCAGCTATGCTTCCGCTTTCTCCTTCAATTTCTAAAATAGCGATGGCTTCACCTACTTTTGCAACTTCGTCTTTTTGTTTAAGGATTTTTACAATTTTCCCCGAAACCGGTGTTGGTACATCCGAATCTACCTTGTCTGTTGCAATTTCTACTACCGAATCATCTTCTTTTACCTGATCACCTTCATTGAATAACCAAGTGATCACCGTAGCTTCCATCACGCCTTCACCCATAGAAGGAAGCAATAATTTGTATTCTGCCATTTTCTAATTTTAGATTTTGACAAATATATAAAAAAAATCGGTTTTTTTATGAAATAGATAATTTTAGAAAAATTCGATGTAAATATTTTCGCCGACATTTAATCCGAAAAGGGTTTTGGCACCGTTCTTTTTGCTGCCTTTGTAAATGGTCAGTTCCAGTTGTTGACTGTCGTTGAAAATGGCCGCTGATTGCCCGTGGTATTCGGTTTCTCTGTCCCAGTCGGTGACTACTTCGGTGTGGCTTGAGTAGATTTTCGATAAACTCAAATTTCTGAACTTTATCGTGAATTTTTCGAAACCTTTAGCCAAAGTTTCAAAGAATTCTTTACTGATATTTGATATTATGTTTCCGAAATTATCAATGTACATTACTTCACCGATTATCATCTTTTCGGGTTCATTATAAACCGGTTTTGGAAACAAAAGCTGTTTTACATCCTCAATTTTTCTTCCAATCACTTCAGGAAGTCCGCCATTTGCCAAATGTACAGCAACGGGAACGAAAACATCCGTTGATGTAAAATTTACGACATCATCAAATCTGTTGTTTAAAGTAATTTCGTAAATCGCTTCAGGTTTAATATCAAAAAAAATTAAACTCAGCAATCCGTTGTCAGCTGCTAAAAAATAAGAGCCATCAGCTTTATATAAAATGTTTCTTCTTGATTTATGAAAAAAGCTGTCAACGGCGATAATGTGAATGGTTCCTTTGGGAAAATAACGGTACGCATTTCTTACAATATAGGAGGTCTGGATAAGGTTATATGCCTGAATATCATGACTGATGTCGATACTGTTGACTTTAGGATTCAAAGACAGGATTTTCCCTTTCATAGCCGAAACTCTGTAATCTAAACGTCCGAAATCTGAGGTAAGGGTAATAATTGACATGAATAAATCTGATAGAAGTGCAAATTTATCTAAAATAAAAGGAAAGAAATAAATAATGTGGATAAGAATTTGATTTGAATCTAAAAAAAAACTTCTAAATTTAAAATCTAATAATAAAAATATTTGCATGTTTGAATTAACGTATGATTTAGAAGGTATTGATGCAAAAAACTTTTACGGAGTTAATAACCAATATTTCAATTTAATAAAATCCAGCTTTCCAACCCTTAAAATTACGGGCAGAGATCACCATATTTTTGCGATGGGAAATCAGGAAGCTCTCGATATATTTAAACAGAAACTTGATGATATTGTCAGTTTCATTTCCAAAAACAATTCTATCGGGCTCAAAGACATAGAAAATTTTCTTAATCTGAAGGATGAGAATGAAAAACACCTGGTTTTTGATCAGGACATCATTGTAAAAGGCGTCAACGGAAAAATAATAAAAGCTAAGACTACCAATCTTAAAAGACTCGTAAAGGAAACCGAGAAAAAAGATATGGTTTTCGCAATCGGACCTGCAGGAACAGGGAAAACTTACACAAGTGTCGCTTTGGCAGCAAGAGCTTTGAGAGATAAGGAAGTGAAAAGAATTGTTCTGACAAGACCTGCTGTTGAAGCAGGGGAGAGTCTTGGGTTTTTACCGGGAGATTTAAAGGAAAAGCTTGATCCTTATTTGCAGCCTTTATATGATGCGCTTCGGGATATGATTCCGCATGAGAAGCTGGAAGGTTTTATGGAAAAGAAAATTATTGAAGTTGCTCCGCTAGCATTTATGAGAGGAAGAACTTTGGATGATGCGTTTGTAATTTTGGATGAAGCTCAAAATACAACCCATGCCCAAATGAAAATGTTTTTGACAAGAATGGGTATGAATGCTAAATTTATCATCACAGGAGATCCAACACAAATAGATTTGCCACCGAAGCAACATTCAGGTTTAAAAGAAGCCATGAGAATTCTGAAAGCTGTGAAAGAAATAGGTTTTGTTTACCTTACGGAAGAAGACGTTGTAAGACATCCTGTAGTAAAGAAAATCATTCTTGCATACAACGAAGAAGACAAGAGGTCAAGAGAATAAGTTTTTTTAAGTTTTGATATTTTTTTTGAAAATATTTTGTCATTCTATAAAAAGTGATATATTTGGGCTCTTAAAATTTGTTAAAACTTTAAACTATGAAAAAATTATTATTAGTTGCCTCTGTTATTTTAATGGGAGTTACAGTGAAAGCTCAAGAAACAAGATTTGGTGTGAAGGCTGGTTATTCTTTATCAACAATAAAGGTTGACGAAGATCAAGACGACTTGGAAGAAAGAAGCACAGATCCATCACATACTTTTTATATAGGTGGGCTTGTAGAACATAAGTTCAGTGATACATTTGGTATTCAGGGAGAATTGCTATATTCACCTCTAGGTGGTAAGGAAGATTATAATGTAAGCGAGGGTCAGACTTATTTCAGAGAGAAAACAAAAATTACTTTTGGGACTCTATTAATTCCTGTTTCGGCAAAATATTTTATTACTGAAAATCTTTCGGTAGCTTTAGGGGCTAGTTTTGGAGTAATTCTTTCTGCAAAGCAAAAAACTGTTGTAGATGCAGGTATTGGTATTCCTGGTTTGGAGCTTGAAGGTGATGATGATGTAGATATTAAAGATGAAGTTAACACTTTAAATATTGCTCCTTTTTTAGGTGCAGAATTCATGTTGGAAAACGGTTTGTTCTTTGATGCAAGATATAACTATGGTGTATCAGATCTTTCTAAAAGTGAAGGAAAGGTAACTAACAGCTTCTTACAAGTTGGTGTAGGTTTTAAATTCGGAGGAAATTAAGATTTAAAAATTAATAAATACAATAGAGCAGGGCAAATTTTGTCCTGCTTTTTTTATGATGTGGTATCAAGCGGCATCTATTTTGCTGTAGAGAATCATTAATTGATAATAAACTTTAAATAATTAGAAATGAAAAAATTACTATTATTAGGTGCATTTGCATTGTTTGGTGGTGCAGCTCAGGCGCAGGAAGGTTTTAAATTGGGAGGTCACATTGGTGCTCCGGTTGGTGATGCGGCAGATTATGCTTCATTTACTTTGGGGGTAGATGCAGCGTATATGTGGACTGTGATGAAGGGTCTAGATGTAGGTATCGCAACAGGATATTCACATTTTTTCGGGAAAGACCGATGGGATGATTTCGGATTTGTTCCTCTGGCAGCTTCAGGTAAATATAAATTCAGCAGCGTTCCACTTTTTGTAGGTCTTGATCTTGGTGGAGCTATTTCTACAAAAGACGGTATCGACAGCGGTTTGTATGTTTATCCTAAAGTAGGATTTCAGTTGCCAAAAGCTGAAATTTATTTGGGATACCAGAATATAGGAAGTGAAAGAGGAGATTTCGACAGAGACAGAAGGGTAGATTCTAATTTCGGGGCCGTCAACTTAGGAATCAATTTCTTCTTAAAGTAAAATATTTTTAAAACAAGTAATATTAAACTCCAGTTGCAAAATTGGAGTTTTTTATTTGGTTTCTTTAAGTTTTATTTAATTAATTCTCTCTGATTTGATTTTAATCCGAAAAAGTCAATATCCATGAGTGATTTTTATCATGTTAACAAATTTTAATATTAGATTTGGTCATTATACATTTGCACTCAGAAAGTATAAAATTATTCAAAATGAAAAAATTATTAATTGCAAGTGCTGTTGCACTTTTCGGTTTATCAAACGCTCAGATCGCTAAAGGAACTGTATATTTATCAGGATCTGTTGGTTATTCTCAAGAAGAAACTAACAACGGAAATTCTAAATCAGAAAACTTTAACGTACTTCCTACAGCTGGATTTTTCGTAGCACCAAACTTTGCAGTAGGTTTAGGAGTTGGTTTCCAAACTCAAAAAGATACTTCAATTACAACTACTATTAATCCTTTATCAACTACAGTAAACACTTTTGAAACTAAGAACCCAGCTTTCGTTGTGGCTCCTTTCGCAAGAAAATACTGGACTTTATCTGACAAATTGTATTTCTTCGGTCAATTGGCTGTACCAATGCAGTTCGGAAAAACTGAAGTTGAAAATTCTTCTGTAACTACAACAGGAACTACTACGTCTACTTCTTCTGTTTCTTCTGAAGCGAAGTATACTTCTGTAGGGGTAACTGTAAAACCAGGTTTAGATTATTTCTTAAACAAAAACTGGACTATTGAAGCTACAATCGGAGAATTTGGTTACAATAACTTCAAACCAAAAGACGGTGATGCTACAAATAACTATAGCTTCGGTTTAAACCTTGCTAATGTAGGAATCGGTGTTAAATATGTATTTGCAAAGTAATTAAACAATTACAAAACATATAAAATTAAGTCCTGAGTTAGTTCTCAGGACTTTTTAAACTTAATAAAAACTTTTAAACTATCATTACAATGAAAAAAACATTACTTATTGGTGCAATTGCACTTTTCGGATTGTCAAATGCTCAAATGACTAAAGGTGACTGGGTATTCAGTGGAAATACTGGTGCTGGATTTAACAATGTAAGCACAAAATTTAAAGCAGAAGGAATGTCTGAGGACGGACCAAAAGTGAGTACTTTTTCTGTATCACCTTCTGTAGGATATTTTGTTATTGATAAATTAGCTGTTGGTATTGAAGCAAATCTTTTGACTGCCACTACTAAATACGAGGGAATTAAATCTACTACTACAAGCTTTTCTATCATGCCAAATGCAACGTATTATTTTGCTAATGACAGTAAATTAGTACCTTATGTTGGTGCAGGGATTGGTTATGCATCTGTGAAAAACAGTGGAGAAACAGAATTCTTAGGTGAAAATTTCAGTGATGAGACTACGACAGATGGTCTTGCATGGAAAGCTAAAGCGGGAGTTACTTATATGGCTACTCAATCTTTGGGTATTAATTTAGGTGTTTCTTTTGATCAGTTTTCAAACAAAGAAACGTATTCAGGTGTTGATGTAAAAACTCAGGTAAATACTTTCGGTGTTAATTTAGGTTTTTCTTACTTCCTGAAATCTAAATCTCAAAAAGCAGATAAATAATCTGTCATTTTGATTTAAATAGAAAAATCCGATTCAAAACTGAGTCGGATTTTTCTATTTATCACACAAAAAAACTCCCAGAGAATTCTGAGAGTTATATGTGTTTTGAAATTGAGATAATTATTTGCCGAACATTCCGCCCATTCCAGGCATATTTGGCATTTTGCTCATCATCTGCATCATCTGTTTTCCTTGTGGTCCCTGCATCATCTTCATCATTTTTCCCATTTGGTCAAACTGTTTCATTAAAGCGTTGACATCTTCAATTTTTCTTCCTGCGCCTTTAGCAATTCTGCTTTTTCTTTGAGTATTGATAATAGAAGGTCTTCTTCTTTCGTCCGGAGTCATAGAGTAAATGATTGCTTCAATATGTTTAAATGCATCATCGCTTATCTCAACATCCTTAATGGCTTTTCCGACTCCCGGAATCATTCCCATTAAGTCTTTCATGTTACCCATTTTCTTGATCTGATTGATTTGCTTCAAGAAATCATCAAAACCAAATTCATTTTTAGCAATTTTCTTATGAAGTTTTTTTGCTTCCTCTTCATCAAACTGTTCTTGAGCTCTTTCAACCAAAGAAACAACGTCTCCCATTCCTAAGATTCTGTCGGCCATCCTTTCCGGGTAGAAAAGATCTAAAGCTTCCATTTTTTCTCCGGTAGAGATAAATTTGATTGGCTTTTCAACCACAGAACGTATCGTTAAAGCAGCTCCACCACGAGTATCACCGTCTAATTTCGTTAAAACAACACCGTCAAAATTCAAAGCTTCGTTAAATGCTTTTGCCGTATTCACAGCATCCTGACCTGTCATTGAGTCAACAACAAATAGAGTTTCATTTGGTTTAATGAAATAATGAACCGATTTTATTTCGCTCATCATCTGCTCGTCAATTGCTAGACGACCAGCTGTATCCACGATAACAACATCGTGACCATTAGATTTAGCAAAGCTGATAGCATTTTCAGCAATTGTAGAAGGATTTGTTGCACCTTCTTCAGTATAAACAGGTACACCGATTTGTCCACCAAGAACTTTCAGTTGATCAATGGCAGCAGGACGGTAAACGTCACACGCAACCAATAAAGGTTTTTTATTCTTTTTAGTTTTTAAATAATTAGCAAGCTTTCCAGAAAAAGTAGTTTTACCCGAACCTTGAAGACCTGCAATCAAAATTACAGACGGTTTTCCTGAAAGATTGATTCCTTCCTGAGAGCCTCCCATCAAATCTACCAACTCATCATGAACAATCTTCGTCATCAACTGTCCCGGAGTAAGAGAGGTAAGAACGTTTTCACCTAAAGCTTTATCCTGAACTCTTTTTGTAAGGTCTTTAGCAACTTTATAATTAACGTCGGCATCTACCAATGCTCTACGGATCTCTTTTACGGTTTCCGCAACGTTGATTTCGGTAATTTTTCCACGTCCGGAAAGATTGTGAAGTGCTTTGTCTAATTTATCCTGTAAACTATTGAACATATTGATTGTAAATTATAGTGTGCAAAAATAAGGAATTTTTAATAATTTATCATATATAGTATAAAGAGATTTGTTTTGAATGTAAATTATAATCTTATTTTTGCAAAATGAATTTTTGGGATAGCTTTATTGTCATTTCTTTAATAGCAATTTTGAATATTATCGTATTTATAATATTTAAAAAATATCTATACAGGAAAGAAAACGCCGGAATGAAATTTCTGACACTTAATATTTCTAAAGATTTATTGTGGCTGATCATTTCATTATTAATAATAGAGAAGACAAAAAATAATTTTTTATTGATTATAATTTGCTTTATCGTTGCATCCGTAACTATATATACGCCGGTAATAAAGCAGATTAACAAATCGTGATTTTTTTGATGATAAATATCAATTTTTAATATTGGTAGAGTTTAATAAAATCAATATATTTGCACACGATTAAAAAAGAGATATGAACAGAAAAGTTTCTTCATTATTTTTCGCATTTTTATTTGTGTTTATGAGCAGTTTTGCCGCTGCACAGCACGAGACTGAAGGTGAAAAATCAGCTGAAAAGGTAGAGCATGCAGAAGGCGACAAGCCCTTCAATGCTACAAAGATGATCATGGAACACATCAGTGATTCTAACGAATGGCATTTATGGACTACTAAGGATGAAAACGGAAAAGAGGATCATTTTTCTATCCCATTACCTATTATTATTAAGGATAATACAGGATGGCATACTTTCTTATCTAAAGACATTGCGCACGGTCACGAACACGATGGCTATACTTTACATGAAGGTCAGGTAGTTTCAACTAAAGGAATCGAAAAAGCAACTCTTTTTGCTGTGATTTCAGGAAAACAAAAAGCAAGCGACGTATTTTTTGATATGTCGATCACAAAGAATACTGCATCAATGTTTTTATCAGTAATCTTTATGCTGGTTATTTTCTTAGGAATGGCTAAAAATTACAAAAAATCTCAGTTACCGAAAGGAGCAGGGAAATTATTAGAGCCAGTAATTGTATTCATCAGAGACGAAGTGGCTATTCCAAATATCGGTTCTGTAAAGTATAAAAGATATATGCCTTATTTATTGACAGCATTTTTCTTTATCTGGTTCAACAACTTATTCGGATTGATTCCTTTCTTTCCTGGTGGAGCTAACTTAACAGGAAATATTGCAATCACTTCAGTTTTGGCAATCATTACATTGTTGATTACATTATTCAGTGCTAATAAAGATTATTGGAAACACATCTTTATGCCACCGGTTCCATTATTGTTATACCCAATTATGGTTCCAATCGAGATCATCGGGATCTTTACAAAACCTTTTGCTTTGATGATGCGACTTTTCGCAAACATTACTGCAGGTCACATTATGATCTTAGCGATTATCTCATTGATCTTTATTTTTAAATCACCATTCTTAGGATTTGCATCTGTACCATTGGCATTATTTGTTTCTGTATTGGAACTTTTGGTTGCGGCATTACAGGCTTATATCTTTACAGTATTGTCAGCATTGTTTATCGGTATCGCAGTTGCAGAGCACGATCACGATCATGCACATAATGATGATGACAGTGTAGGTCACGACACAATGGTAGCTTAATTAAACGAAAAATAATTTTAACTAAATATTTATTTATTATGGACATCACAACTGGAACAGGATTAATTTACGTAGGTATCGGTTTAGCAGTATTAGGAGTAGGTCTTGGTATTGGTAAAATCGGTGGGCACGCTATGGATGCTATCGCTAGACAGCCAGAACAAGCTGGTAAGATTCAAGGAGCAATGCTTATTGCTGCTGGTCTTATCGAAGGTGCTGGTCTTATCGCGATTATCTTTGGTGCTTTCATCAAGTAATTATCCTCAGAAAAACATTCTTAGCAGTGAAGCGGTTGGCTGCTGCTAAGGATTTTTAAAAAGATATCCATAAATTATTACACTAAAAAAAGAATTACAGATATGGGAATTATAGAACCTGGAATTGGACTTTTGTTTTGGATGACGCTTACATTCGCTATCCTATTATTTATCCTTGCTAAATTTGCTTGGAAACCAATTGTAAATGCAGTAAATGACAGAGAAGCTTCTATCGTTGATGCTTTGAATCAGGCTAAATTGGCTAAAAAAGAAATGGAAGATCTTAAATCTGATAACGAAAGAATTATTCGTGAAGCTAAAATTGAGAGAGATTCTATCCTTAAAGAAGCAAGAGAAATTAAAGATAGAATTGTAGGAGAAGCTAAAGATGTTGCTAAAGCTGAAGGTGATAAAATCATTGATGCTGCTAAGCAAACGATACAGACTGAGAAAAATGCTGCAATGTCAGAAATCAGAACTCAGATTGGTGCTTTATCTGTAAATATTGCAGAATCTATCTTACAGAAAAATTTAGAGAACAGCGAAGCTCAGAACGAGCTGGTTCAAAATTATTTAAACAAATCTAATCTTAACTAAGAATGCTTACATCTAAAGTAGCTAAAAGATACGCACAAGGTTTACTTGATTTCGCAAACGAATCAGGACAAACTGCTGCTGTGTTTTCTGAAATGAAAGATGTTAAGAAAGTGATGTCTGAATCTGAGGATTTAAACAAATTTTTCAAGACGCCTTACATCGATGCAAAAAAGAAAGAGGACGTTGCTAAAGAGATTTTTAAAGGTTTCTCACCTGTTTCTCAGAATTTGATTACTTTAGTGATCAGACATGGTCGTGAAAATCATTTAAAAAATATTGCTCAGGAATTCATCAATAAAGTTGAAGATATCAATGGGGTACAGAGAATCACTCTTACAACAGCAACTCAGCTTTCAAAAGAAAACATTGATCAGATTTTAAAATCTACAGACTTAGTAAAAGCAGATTCAAACTTTGACTTAAATCTTACCATCAATCCTGATATTTTAGGAGGATATATTTTAAGAGTAGGTGATCAGCAGATTGATGCATCTGTAAAATCTAAGCTTAATAATATCAAAAAAGATTTTCATTTAAATTAAGAAAAAACAACCATATAATGGCAGAAATAAATCCGGCAGAAGTATCTGCGATCTTAAAACAACAGTTGGCCAACTTCGACACTCAATCAAACGTTGAGGAAGTAGGTACAGTTTTGACCATCGGTGATGGTATTGCTCGTGTATACGGGTTAGAAAATGTACAGTACGGTGAGTTGGTAAAATTTGCTAGCGATGTAGAAGGTATCGTACTAAACTTAGAAGAAGACAACGTAGGTGTAGCTCTTTTAGGTGAAAGTAAATTGGTAAGAGAAGGAGATACAGTAAGAAGAACAAACAGAATCTCTTCTATCAAAGTAGGAGAAGGTATGTTGGGTAGAGTAGTTGATACTCTTGGTAACCCAATCGATGGTAAAGGACCTATCGAAGGTGAATTGTACGAAATGCCGTTGGAAAGAAAAGCTCCGGGTGTTATCTACAGACAGCCGGTAACTGAACCTTTACAGACAGGTATCGTTGCAATCGACTCTATGATCCCTGTAGGAAGAGGTCAGAGAGAATTGATCATTGGTGACAGACAGACAGGTAAAACTACTGTTGCAATTGATACGATCATCAACCAAAGAGAATTTTTTGATGCAGGGAACCCTGTATATTGTATATATGTTGCGATCGGTCAGAAAGCTTCTACAGTAGCACAAATCGTTAAAACACTTTCTGATAAAGGAGCTTTAGCATATACCGTAATTGTTGCAGCAAACGCTTCAGATCCGGTTCCTATGCAGGTTTACTCTGCAATGGCAGGTGCGTCTATCGGTGAGTTCTTCAGAGACACTGGTAGACCGGCTTTGATCATTTATGATGATTTATCTAAACAAGCAGTTGCTTACCGTGAGCTTTCTCTACTATTGAGAAGACCACCGGGACGTGAGGCTTATCCTGGAGACGTTTTCTATCTTCACTCAAGATTATTGGAAAGAGCTGCAAAAGTTATCGCTGATGATACAATTGCAAGCCAAATGAATGATTTACCAGAGTCATTGAAGCCAATCGTAAAAGGTGGCGGTTCATTAACTGCACTTCCGATTATTGAAACTCAGGCAGGTGACGTTTCTGCATATATTCCAACAAACGTAATCTCTATTACTGACGGACAGATCTTTTTGGAGTCTGATTTATTCAACTCAGGGGTGCGCCCTGCGATCAACGTAGGAATCTCTGTATCAAGAGTAGGAGGTAATGCTCAGATCAAATCAATGAAAAAAGTTTCTGGTACTCTTAAATTAGACCAGGCTCAATATAAAGAATTGGAAGCATTTGCTAAATTCGGTTCTGATCTTGATGCTTCTACTTTAGCGGTTATCTCTAAAGGCGAAAGAAACGTTGAACTTTTGAAGCAGCCGGTAAACTCTCCGCTTCCTGTTGATAGCCAGGTAGCTATGATCTATGCAGGTACAGAGAACTTATTGAGAAACGTTCCTATCAACAAAGTAAAAGAATTCCAGATCGAGTACATCTCTTTCCTAAGATCTAAGCACCCTGAAACAATGGCTGCAATCAAAACTGGGAAAATTGATAACGATATCACAGGTGTTCTTAAGCAGGCAGCTAATGATTTAGCTTCTAAATATAACTAAAAATCAAATGTTTAAGGTTTAGATTTATTTTAAACCTTAAACTTTAGACCATAAACTTTTGAATCCAAATTAATGGCAAACTTAAAAGAAATACGAGGAAGAATCAGTTCAATTTCATCTACGATGCAAATCACACGTGCTATGAAAATGGTTTCGGCAGCGAAACTAAAGAAAGCGCAGGATGCCATCGTAATGTTGAGACCGTATTCTGAAAAATTGCAGGAGATCATCCAGAATGTAAATTCTAGCTCAGATCCTGATCAGGTTTCTATTTATGCTCAAAAAAGAGAGGTTAAAAAAGTACTTTTCATCGCTGTTACATCAAACAGAGGTTTGGCTGGTGCATTTAACTCAAATATTGTGAAAGAACTGAATATTCAGTTTCAGAATAATTCTCAGTACGAAATTGAAGTTCTTACTATTGGTAAAAAAGCTTATGATGCGGTAAGAAGAAACCGTACAGTGTTTTCAAATGAAAGCAGTGTTTTTGATAAGTTAAGTTTTGATGTAGTTTCAAACGTTACCGAAACGGTAATGAGCAACTTCAGAGAAGGTAAATTTGATGAAGTGTATGTAATTTACAATAAATTCGTTAACGCTGCTACACAGGAAGTGATCACGGAAAAAGTTCTTCCGATTTCAATGGTTGAAACTGATGCTGTAGAAACTCAGGTTGAAACAGATTATATCTTTGAACCAAACAGAAACGAAATTTTGGATAATTTAATTCCAAAATCGATCAAAACTCAGGTTTTCAAAGCAGTTTTAGATTCTGTAGCTTCAGAGCACGGTGCCAGAATGACAGCGATGCACAAAGCAACAGACAATGCACAGGAACTAAAGAATGATTTGGTCATCTTCTACAACAAAGCAAGACAGGCTGCTATTACAAATGAGATCTTAGAAATCGTTTCAGGAGCAGAAGCTTTGAAAAACTCGTAATAAAATATTCAAAAAATATTAAAGCATCGATATCTTCGGTGCTTTTTTTGTTAGTTTTATTTTGTATATCTTTGTACAATAAATTATAATTTCTAAATGGACTCGGACATAGTCAGGCTACTATTAGCTTTGTTTCTTGTATTATTAAATGGCTTTTTCGTAGCCGCAGAATTTTCAATTGTTAAAGTTCGTTATTCTCAAATTCAGCTCAAAGCCGCCGAAGGTGATTCTATGGCGAAGCAGGCAGAGCATATTATCAAACATCTTGATGAGTATCTTTCTGCAACGCAGCTTGGGATTACTTTAGCTTCGCTAGCTTTAGGTTGGGTAGGTGAAAGTGCAATGCACCATGTAATAGATAACTTATTTCATTCACTTAATATTAATTTTAGCGAATCTACTGTCACTACTATTTCTGTTGTGATCAGTTTTTTGATTATCACGGTAATGCATATCGTTTTTGGTGAATTGATTCCGAAATCCATTGCCATCAGAAAAGCTGAAGCTACAACAATGGCAACCGCAGTTCCGTTGAGAGTGTTTTATACCATTTTCAAACCATTTATCTGGTTGATGAATTTAATGTCAAACGGAGTTTTAAGATTAATGAAAATTCATCCGGCTTCAGAACAGGAGATTCATTCTACTGAAGAACTTCAGCTTTTGGTAAAACAAAGTGCAGACAGCGGTGAAATTGAAGAAGAAAACTACGAGATCATCAAAAATGCATTTGATTTTACAGATCATTCTGCAAAACAAATCATGGTTCCGAGACAGAATATCACGTCAATTGATTTTGCAGATGATTTAAACGAAATCATTAATAAAATCATGGAAAGCGGATATTCCAGAATTCCGGTGTATGAAAACTCTATTGATAATATAATTGGTGTCTTTTACACAAAAGAAATCATCAGAGAATTCGTTAAAAGAAAAGGAGAATTGAGTCATGAAGATCTTAGAGAACTGATGCGTGAATCTTTCTTTGTGGTCGGAAGTAAGAAGATTTCAGATTTGCTTAAAATTTTCCAGCAGAAAAAACAACATTTGGCAATTGTAATCGATGAATTTGGTGGTACTGAGGGAATTATTACTTTAGAAGATATTTTAGAAGAACTGGTAGGAGAAATTCAGGATGAAGAAGATGATGAAGAAAAATTGGTTGATAAAGTAGGAGACAATATATTTTGGGTAAAAGCGACTCAGCCTTTGGATGAGATTAACGAATCTTTACCTAAAAAACTAACGGTCTCTGAAGAAAGTGAATACAATACTTTGGCCGGATTTATTCTGCACGCCTTAGAAGACATTCCTGAAGAGAACCAGGAATTTGATTTAGAAAATTATCATTTCAAGATCTTAAAAATGAATAATAAGAGTGTTGAAATGGTAGAGTTGATTTATAATGGACCTAATAATATCGTAGATGATATTTTAGATAAATTTGGAGAAGATTAAAATTTTTAGGAAATGATTTTTTATAATAGCATAAAAGATTACGAAAATCCGAAACGTCAGTACGAAGAAGAAGTTCTTGTTTTGGATGAAACTGATGAAGTGTACAAACTGATCTTGCATAACGATGATATTCATACTTTTGATGATGTGATCGAAGCATTGATAGAGATTTGTAAACATGATCTCATACAAGCTGAACAATGTACAATGCTCGTACATTACAAAGGTAAATGCACAGTAAAAACAGGCTCTATGGATGTTTTGAAACCTATGCATGAAAAATTAATTTCAAGAAGCTTAACAAGCGAAATCGTATAATGTAAACTCTAACAATTGTTAGAGTTTTTTTGTTTAATTATTAGTTTTTTATATTTTTTTAATACGGATTTTTGAATAAATTGTTGTTTTTAAAATAAATTAACTATTTTAGTAGGCAATAATTAAGCAAATATGAAGTTAAAAATTAATTCTCTGTTATTAGGATGTTTGTTATCCTATTCAAATGTAGTTGCTCAAGAGTCACCATTAGAAGGTCCTGCAAAGAAATGGATCACCGAAAACTCAAGGAATTTGCAAATTCCGAATTACACTTCTTTACAATTAAGCTTTGTCAAAAAAGGATTTTCGGGAGAAACACTACGTTTTCAACAGACGATAAAGAATGTTCCGGTTTTTCAGTCCGAAATTATAGTTCATTTTAATAAATCAGGAAATATTTCTTATACAGGAACAGAAAACCTGAAAGATGGTATAAAAGAAATTAATACAATCCCTTCATTTTCAGCTTCGGAAGCTTTAACAAAAGCACATATTGCTGCAAAATCAGCAGGTAAAACGATCTATGAAGAAAATAAACTGTTTGTTTATCTTACAGATATTGGTGATACAAAATTGGTATATAGAGTTTTAACCAATTTTCATGACAATCCCGGAAGTTGGGAAACAATTATTGACGCACAAACAGGAGAAATCATCAGCGTGAAAGATATTGCTGTATATCATCATGATGAAAAGGAAGATCCTAAGAAAAAAAATAAAGAAAAAAAGTCTGAAAGCCAAAAAACGATATTAGGAACAGGTTCCGGTTATATTTTTGAACCAGATCCGCTATCCAAAGTGCAGGTAGCTTACGGAGGACAATATGTTGACGGAAGTGATGCTACCAATGCAAGTCTCGATGCAGCACGAACTTTAGTTACAATTCCCGAATTGGAGTTGGCTGGAGGTGTTTATAAATTAAAAGGAACCTTTGTTGAGATCCAGGAATTAGAATCTCCTGCGACAGGATTATTTACACAGGCATCAAATCAGTTTCTTTTTAACAGAAACGAACAGGGTTTTGAAGCTGTAAATGCTTATTGGCATCTCGATAACAACCTTCGTTATATTAATCTTACTTTGGGAATCCAATGTGTGCCTTTACAATATAATGGAGTATTAAGGTTTGATCCTCATGGGTTGAGCGGATCTGATAATTCTCATTACATTCCATCAAATGATACGTTAGCTTTTGGGGAAGGTGGTGTTGATGATGCAGAAGATGCAGATGTAATTATTCATGAATTGGGGCACGGTATTCATGATTGGCTGACCAATGGAAATGCGTCTCAGACTCAAGGCTTGGGTGAAGGCTCCGGAGATTATTGGGCACAATCTTACAGCAGAAGTTTGAATCAGTGGAGCTCAAGTTTATTAAAAAATAAAACTAAAGAATCCGATGTATTTTACTTCGGATTTTTTTTGAATGATGAATTCCAAATACAATAAATTTATTTGCTTTAAAGTAAAATAGTATATTTGTAAAAACTATATTAGAATGCTTGTAATAGGAATTGCGGGAGGAACAGGATCCGGCAAAACTACGGTTGTTGATAAGATCATTCAGCAGCTTGACATTGAAGGAATGAATATTTTGTCTCAGGATAATTATTATCATGACAATCATAATCTTACATTGACGGAAAGAGAAGCGTTGAACTACGATCATCCCAAGTCAATAGATTTTGAACTGATGCTGAAACACGTAAAAGCATTAAAGAATAATGAAGCGATTGAGCAGCCTGTTTACAGTTTTGTAACGCACTCAAGAACTGGAGATCACGTTACCGTAGAACCGAAAAATGTATTGGTTGTAGAAGGTATTTTGGTTTTAACGAACAAAGAATTGTTGAAAGAATTTGATTTAAAAGTCTTTGTACACGCAGATTCTGACGAAAGACTGATCAGAAGGATCAGAAGAGACACTCAGGAAAGAGGAAGAGATCTTAACGAGGTTTTACATCGTTATCAAACAACCTTGAAACCGATGCACCAGGAATTCATCGAACCATCAAAAAATGATGCAGATTTGATAATTCCCAACATGAAACAGAATTCTGTAGCGATAGATTTTTTAACGACAGTTATTAAAAATTCACTTCGAAAACATTAAAAAATGGCTGAAAAAGAATTAATTAAAGACATTCAACCCAAATCGGAAACCATCAAATTTTTTCAGAATTATGTTTTGAATAAATATGTGATTGCGATATGTCTTTTTTTGGTGTGGATGATATTTTTCGATAAAACCTCGTTTCTCGTAATCAATGAACTGAACGGTGAGATTGGTAAATACGAAGAACAGCTCGAATATTATAAATCAGAATACGAAAAGAACGACAAATTCTATAAAAAGCTAATGAATAATAAATCTGAAAAAGAAAAATATGCCAGAGAAAATTATTTCATGAAAAAACCGAATGAAGAAATTTTTATTCTGGTGGTAGACAGCGCAAATATTGCCAAAAAATAATATTTTTAGTGAATGGTCAAATGTCAATTTTGCTCCGTAAGTGAATTTGAAATTGACAAGCAAAGCGAATTGACCTTTCACAATTGATTAATTCATACTCATTATTTATGTCACACATAGAAACTTTTTCCAACTGGGAAAATTTAGTTAAAAAGCAGCTGAAAACTGAAGATATTTATACCATTCTGAAAAAAGAAAATTTAGAAGGAATTGATGTAAAGCCCTTTTATAATGACGTTCAAAAGCCATTGACCAATCTTCCGAAAGTTGAAGAAAATACTCATTTGGTAGCAACTTATCACGAAACTTTGGAAGAGGATGTTTTTGCATTTTTGCTTAATGAAAATGTAGAAAATCTTGTAAACAAGACAATATTTATCAATAATAAAGACTTGGCAGAACACATCAGCCCGCAAGACGAGGACCAATATTTTTCTCTGATTGATGTTTTTGATGAAAATAATGCAGTGATTGATGATCAATTAGTCAGAGAATTATTGGCAAAAAGTTTCAAAAGAAATATCTGTGTTGATATTTCAATTCACCAGAATTCAGGAGCGTCTATCGTTCAGCAGTTGGGAATTGCTTTGGCAAAAACAAAAGAATTAGTTGAAATTTATGGCGCTGAGATTTTAAATAAATTAATTTTCAGATTGGCAATTGGAGGAAACTACTTCTTTGAAATGGCTAAAATCCGTGCATTTAAGCTTGTTTTTAATCAGCTTTCTAAAGAATACGGTTTGGATGATATTCCTTACATTTTTACTGAAACATCTTTAAGAAATAAATCAATTTCAGACAGTGAAAATAATTTGATTCGTTCTACTTTAGAACTCGCAGCAGCGATGATTGGCGGTGCAGATGCAGTTTTCAGTATCAATTATCAGATAGGAAAAAATACTGAGAATTCTGAGGAAATTTCATTCAAACAACAGATTGTTCTGGCTTACGAAAGTATTATTAATGTTTTCGAAGATGCGGCCAACGGAAGTTATTATATTGAAGATATCACCCGGCAAATTGCAGAAAAATCTTGGAATTTCTTTTTAGAAATTGAAAATTCAGGAGGTTATTTGGAAACTTTAAAAAAAGGAATCCTTCAGAAAAAAATCTACGATCAAGCTGTAGAAGAACAGAAATGGGTTGAAGAAGGAAAGATAAAACTGATTGGAGTTAATTTATATCCGAAATTAGACGTTAAAAAGTCTGTAGAAGAGCTTTATAATGAAAAAGAAATTAAAGCCGTTCGTTGGGCTGAAATGTTTGAATAATGAAGGATAAGTTAATTGATCTGTTCGAATACACCTATCATTTCAACAAAGAAATGATAAAAACTATTTCTGAAAATATTTCAAAAGCAGACGAAAAAGGAATCAGCTTAATCAATCATACCTTAAATGCCCAACAGATTTGGAATTCAAGGATTTTGAATGAAAAATCTTTTGAAGTCTGGCAAATTAATCCATTTGAAAGTTTAAACGAAATCAATCATCAAAACTATCTGAAAAGTATTGGAATTATTAAAAATTCAGATTTTGACAAAAGAATTGAATATCACAATTCAAGAGGTGCAAAATTTGAAAATACTGTTTTCGAAATACTTTTTCATGCAGTCAATCATTCGACTTATCACAGAGGTCAGATCAATTCTTTATTGAAACAAAATGGTATTAAACCAATACTAACAGATTATATTTTCTATAAAAGATAAGCTCTTTGGAAATTCCAATTTTAAATAAAGAAATTCAAAATTATATTGACGCAAATCTACATGCAGATCTGCATTCTTTATTATTGAAAAAATCACCCTTTCCAGAAGTTTCCATGCAGGAAATCTTCCAGCAGATTAAAGGAAAACAGGTTGCACAGAAAAAGTTTCCGTTTTTGTTGAAAAAAGAAATTGTTTTTCCGCCACAGCTCAGTCTTGAGCAATCTTCATCGGAAAAGACAGCTTTTTATAAATCTCAAATTTTAAATGGAAAGAAATTCATTGATCTCACAAGCGGTTTTGGGATTGATGCCTATTATCTTTCTGAAAATTTTGGTGAAATTACTCTGATCGAACAAAATACTGAGCTTTTAAAAATTGTAGAACATAACTGGAATATTTTAGACAAAAAAGCAAATTTCATTAATCAAAAACTGGAAGATTTCCTCAATGAAAACACTGAAAATTTTGATGTAATTTATCTTGATCCGGCGCGAAGAGACAATCAAAAAAATAAAGTTTTTCTTTTGGAAGATTTGTCGCCAAATATCCTTGAAATTCAGGAAAAGTTGCTCTCAATTTCTAAGCAAGTTGTAATTAAACTTTCTCCGCTTATAGATTTGAAATATCTCATATCTGTTCTGAAAAACATTTTGAGAATTGATATTATTGCGGTTAAAAATGATGTGAAAGAAGTCGTTGTTTTTTTATCCAACGAAAATTCGGGAAAGATTAAATGCCACTGTATCAATTTAGAAAGTGAAGAATCTGAATTTATTTTCGAATTTGGAAGCGAGGAAAATGCTCATGCAGGGTTTTCGGAACCCGAAAAATTTATTTATATTCCCAATAATACGATTTTAAAGGGAGGAATTTTTAATTTAATTTCTGAAAAATTTAATCTGAAAAAACTTCATCCAAACACTCATATTTATACTTCTGAAAATAAAATCAATGCCTTTCCAGGACGGATTTTTGAAATGAAAGTAATTGACAGTAAGCAGATTAAAAAGAAAGAACAATTTAATATTATTTCTAAAAACTATCCGCTAAAACCTGAAGACATTAAGAAAAAATATGGATTGAAAGATGGCGGAAATGACTATCTTATTTTTACACAATCCAAAAAAGGGAAAATAATATTAAAATCAGTATAAAAATGTTGCCGAAAAATGCAATATTTCTTACTTTTGGGCAATCAAAATTTAGACATGAAATCGCTCTGCCTGTCATCAATGAAGATTTAGCGATTGCAAATGACCTTTAAAAAATAAATAAATCATATGAAAAAATTCATTATATGTTTGGCCATCGCAACAGTTGCAGTAAGCTGCAAAAAGATTCAGGCAGGAGGAAACAAGAATACTTTGAAACTTGAAGAAGGAGTAGAAAGATATTCTGACGATCATCAAGGCGGTCACGACGGTCACACTGCTGAAGCAGCAAGTGAAACTCCGGCTCATGGCGCTCACGAAACTGAAGCTCCTAAGAAAGACAGCGCAACAGCAAAACACGCAGATTCTGCAAAAGCAGGACACTAATTGTTTTCAAAAAAATATACGTAAATCCTGCACTTGTGCGGGATTTACTGTTTTTAAAGCTTTCCTAAAATATAAAACAAGGTTTTTGTTTGTTGGGACAGTTCAATTTTTTTAAATTTATCCAAATTAAATTTACAATGCAAGAGACATTAAATTACATCAACGAAAACAAACTCCGTTTCGTAGATGAATTGTTTGAATTATTGAGAATCGCTTCAATTTCTGCTGATCCGGCTTATAAAAATGAAGTATTATTATGCGCTGATAAAGTAGCAGAACATCTTAAAAATACAGGTGCAGACAATGTAGAAGTTTGCCAGACAAAAGGTTACCCAATTGTTTTCGGAGAAAAGATCATCGATAAAAATTTGCCAACGGTTTTGGTTTATGGTCATTATGACGTTCAGCCACCAGATCCGCTAGAATTGTGGAGAAAACCACCTTTCGAGCCTTACATTGAGAAAACAGAACTTCATCCTGAAGGAGCTATTTTTGCAAGAGGTTCTGCAGATGATAAAGGACAGTTTTTTATGCAGATCAAAGCTTTTGAAGCGATGATGAAGACCAATTCTCTTCCTTGTAATATTAAATTTATTTTTGAAGGAGAAGAAGAGGTAGGTTCTGTAAGTTTAGGTGATTTTGTGAATGAATTTAAAGAAAAATTATCTTGTGATTGTATTTTAATTTCTGATACTCATATTTACAGTAACGAGCAACCGACTGTGACTACTGGTCTGAGAGGTTTAAGCTATGTAGAAGTGGAAGTGGAGGGTCCAAACAGAGATTTGCACTCAGGTCTTTATGGTGGGGCAGTTCCGAATCCTATTCATATACTTTCAAGAATGATTGCTAAATTGATTGATGATGACGGACAAATTACCATTGATGGTTTTTATGATAATGTAGAAGACGTTTCAGACGAAGAAAGAGCTGAAATGAATAAGCTGAAAGACAATCCCGAAGAATTTAAAAAATCAATCGGCTTAAATGGAGTGGAAGGTGAAGCTGGTTACACCACTTTAGAGAGAACTTCGATCCGTCCGACTTTAGACTGTAATGGAATTTGGGGTGGTTATACGGGAGAAGGTGCAAAAACTGTCATTCCATCAAAAGCTTCTGCGAAAATCTCTATGCGTTTGGTTCCTTATCAGACCCCGGAAGAAATTACAGAAAAGTTCACTAAGTATTTTGAAAAAATAGCACCAGATAATGTAAGAGTAAAAGTTACACCACATCATGGTGGATTGCCATATGTTTTGCCAACAGATACTAAAGAATATTTAGCTGCAAAAAGTGCCATGGAAACTGCTTTTGGAAAAGAAGTTCTTCCTTACAGAGGCGGTGGAAGTATTCCTATTACCTCAATGTTTGAACAGGTTTTAGGTGCAAAATCTGTACTGATGGGATTTGGTCTTGATTCTGATGCAATACATTCACCTAATGAACATTACGGTTTATTCAATTTCTATAAAGGAATTGAAAGCATCCCTTTGTTCTTTGAAAACTATTCTAAATAATGATAATAAATCCTTAAGAATTTTTTCTTGAGGATT
>Ga0065714_10002354_pt1 | contig 44650 bp, 31 predicted proteins | sample MisRhiReplicate2_FD_59101 | JGI IMG/M metagenome (GOLD analysis project Ga0065714, IMG submission 59101) | Miscanthus rhizosphere microbial communities from Kellogg Biological Station, MSU, sample Rhizosphere Soil Replicate 2: eDNA_1 v2... | ecosystem: Host-associated > Plants > Roots >... | reverse complement strand
CAAATGTAATACAGATCACAAGGGCATTTTATTTAGTGCAACATCAAACCTTTCATTTGATAATTTGTAATACATACAGTTCCGGCAAAAAAAAGGAATTTGTATCATGGAAGCTTCAGCAGGAACAATCCTGATTTTTACCGACTTTTCTAATGCTTCCTTAAATGCTGCAAACTATGCAGCCACTTTAACCAGACAGCTTCATTCATCACGTCTGCTCATATGTTATTCAGAACATATTCCAACCACAATGGAAATGCATTTACAGAATATCAGACTTGCAGAACAGGAACATCAGAGAAATTTAACGCAGTTAAGAACTTTAAAAAGGGAGCTTCAAATGCGGGTAAACAAGCAGATAGTTATTGATACCTATATCGACCAGCGCCCGCTAGATGAAATTGCTAATGAATTCAACAGAAATCATTCTGCCGGACTAATGGTAATGGGTATAGCGGGGAAAAGCCGACTGGAGCAAACTTTCATTGGCAGTAATNCCATTCGTGTTGCCCGCGTTACTACTATCCCGTTATTAATTATACCNGAGCATACAACATTTACAAAAATAAAAAAGGTCGTATTTGCCTGCGANCTGAAAAAGGTTTCAAAAACCACCCCNGCACTTGCTATAAAGCGAATAATACACAACCTNGGCGCAAAATTATCTATCTTAAATGTAGATCATAATGAAGCGCACTTTCATCCCTATACCATAGCTGAAATCACCCATATGCACCAATTATGGGACGCTGAGCAGCCTGAATATTATTATACGAACAATAAAGATATTGCCAATGGAGTAATGGACTTTTCCAATGAACACCAAATGCAAATGGTCATTGCAGTAACTAAAGAGTATGGATTTTTTGAGCGCTTATTTCACAGTAGCCTAACAAGAAAATTAGCTTATAACATACATTTACCTTTATTACTGTTTAAGGAAGTAAAAGCAGAATGAGCAGTTCCGGCAAGTACAAAATCTAATAAAGCCCCATTATTATGGGGCTTTATTTTAGTGTTTTCCGTGGCCTTTACCACCCTTATCTTTCCATTTACCTTTTCCGGCATCTTTTCCATATATTTTTTTGGCTTGTCCAGGAGGCATACCATGGGGATGTCCCTTAACCACATAGTAACGGGGATCGTCACTATAACGAATAAGCCGCTGATCATGTCTGTTTTTATATCTTCCATAGTAAACTCTGTCATGATCAAAATTGCGATAAGCGTCTCTTGAGTTAATGACTACTTTATATCCCCTATATAAATCATAATCCCTATATCTTGAAGGTAAAGAGGCCGCAAAAATCCACCGCCCATTGCTCAGATAAATGAATTGTCTTTTAGGTACGTAATAGTAACTCTCTACATCCGGGAGGTAATAATAATCTACGTGGTCGTACCCAACAGGTCCCCATAAGGGTTGTGATCCGATATTTACGTTTATACTCACTTGTGCAGACGATCGGAACGAAACAAAGCCAATTACAACAAGAAGAGTTAAAAATATCTTTTTCATAATCATAGTCATTTATTAGATAAACACTTTCATTACTCAAAATTGCAGTGCGATGATGAAATCAACATGAAATTCTCGATTTATTTTTGCGATTCGTTTATTGAACCTGAATTTTAGTAGTCCCCATGGTTAAGCCTTTGCTTTCTGCCTTAACAGTAATGATACCTTTGGCACCTTTTCTTGCTCTTACGATAACCAATGCCATTCCGTTAAATCCCGGCCGTTCGTGATTTTGAAAAGAAACAAAACTGGTTGCGTCACCATTATCGGTTGCAACAATTTCCCCTGGTCCTTCAATTAAAAAGCGTATGCCTGGATTAGAACGAGGTACCATCAATCCTTCTTTGTCCGTTACTTTTACAGTAATAAAACACAAATCATCCTTATCTGATTTAATAGTCATTCGATCAGCAGAAAGAGCAAGCTTACTCATTACCCCTGCTGTTTTCACTACATCCATTGCCCATAATTTTCCATTTTTATAACTAACTACTTTTAACTCGCCAGGTTTATAGGTTACATCATCCCAAATCAAACGGAAATCCTCACCTGGAATTTTCACTTTACGTCCTAAGCTTTTACCATTTAAGAACAATTCTGCTTCATCACCTGATGTATAAACGTGTACAGGTGTAATCGAATCAATGCGCTCCGGCCAGTTCCAATGGGGAAGAATGTGTGCCATAGGGAAATCAGGGCGCCAATGTGCCTGGTAACTGTAAAAACGGTCTTTAGGAAAACCTGCTAAATCAATAATCCCAAAATAACTNNTCCTTGAAGGGGGATTATTTTTCCTAATTAATTCCAACTGTTTTTCTAACTCTTCCTTTTTACTTGCATCAGTCCTGAAATTGAGCAGNTTTGTTTCATCTGAATTGTAAGGTGTAGGTTCCCCTAAATAGTCGAAACCAGTCCAAACGTATTCACCTAGCAGATGCGGATATTTAGCATTCGTTCTGAATTGCTCATCCGGAGAACAACCCCAGCCCGGAAATGCAACATCGTATGAGGTAATTTGCCAGTTTTTGTATTTGGTATCACCAAAATAATATTCCCCTCTGGAACTTACGCATGAGGATGTTTCACTCCCTAAAGTAGGCTTATTGGCATACCTCGGATCAGCATCCCAACGTGCTTGCTGACCAAAGAAATAATTTACTCCCATTAAATCTAATGCCACAACAGCGCCCGAATTACGACCTCCATCCGGATCATTATAACCATTAGAAACAGGACGTGTAGGATCTTCTCTTCGCATAATATCAGCCAGATGTTTGGTAAGCTGAACATTTTGTTGTTCCATAACTTCGTTACCAATTGACCAGATAAAAACGGAAGGATGATTACGATCGCGATGCACTAACGCCATCAAATCCTTTTCATGCCACTCATCGAAAATTTTGTTGTAATCATTTTTACGTTTCCCTTTTTTCCAGCTATCAAAAGCTTCATCCCAAACCAGGAATCCCATTTTGTCTGCCATTTCCAATAATTCAGGAGCTGGTGGATTATGGGACGTACGCAAGGAGTTACAGCCCATTTCCTTTAACAATTTCAGCTGGCGGGTTAAGGCACTAAGATTGAAAGCGGCGCCCAATGCTCCTAAATCATGATGATTACATGTTCCTTGAATCTCAACCCGCTTACCATTCAATAAAAATCCGTTTTTCGCTGTAAATTCCAGCGTTCTAATCCCAAAAGGGGTAAAATAAGTATCCACTACTTTTCCCTTGATATGGATGGTTGTTTGCGCTACGTAACGATGAGGCGTTTCAATACTCCAACGTTTGGGCTTAACAATGGTCGCACTTGATGAGGTCGTCTTCTTTTCGCCTGCATTAATTTCAATAACTGCATCTTTTGTAACCGCAACCTTCAGTGTTGGCTTATCCGAAGCATCTAGTTCAAACAAGGTGGTCCGTACAATAGCTTTTTCAGATTTTAAAGATTGATTGTTTACTGTTGTTGCAATGCTCACATCCGCGTTCTGATCAGAAACCTGAGGTGTAGTGATGTAAGTTCCCCAGTGATCCACGTGTACCGGATCGGTTTTCACCAACCATACATGACGATAAATTCCAGCCCCAGGATACCAACGAGAATCCCAGGCCTCCGTGTCTAAACGAACCGCTAAAACATTTTCTTTCTCAAACTCAAGAAAAGGTGTTAAGTCCATTCGGAAAGAAGAGTAGCCATAAGGCCATGTCCCAACATATTTCCCATTTAACCAGATCTTTGCATTAGCCATTGCGCCGTCAAAATCCACAAAAACGCGTCTCCCAGCATCCGCTTTGCTGACAGTAAAATGTTTTCTATACCATCCAATTCCTTTCCAGGGTAGTTTGCCTGTTGAGCCTTCAAGCTCAATTCTAAAAGGACCGGTAATGGCCCAATCGTGTGGTAAGTTCAATTTTTGCCAGCCATTATCATTAAATGGAGCAGCTTCCAAACCAGATGGTTCGCTTTTCCTGGTTCCATCTGGTTGTAAACCATATCGTTCAAATAACCAACCCTGGTCAAATGAAACTGTATGCATAGCGCCCATCCTTCCAATCACCTTAGTTTGTGATAATACTTGCTCGAAATTTATTGTACCAAGTATCAGTATCAGGAATACTGTCTTGAAAGAAAAACTTTTTAAATTCATTTATCTATGTTGTGTATGACTGTATGTGATTTTCACAATTAATGTGAAGATGGATTTGAATATAGCTTAAAAACAAAATTCTTCCTGATTTATAAAACTCAGGAGAATAAAGTTAAGGTGTTTTCATATGGATAGAAATAGAATATCCTCTGGTAAAAATGGACTAAACTACTATGACAATGTACACATGGTAAAATAGTCCATCAAATTCATAGAATGATCTATTTCCTGTAGATGTTTTTAATTGGAACTTGTATTCACATTATAATTATGAATGAGTACTGATATTTTTCCGGTGTACAGAAAGACTTGAGGTACGAAAAGATATGTAGGGACGTCATGGTAAATAAAGAAGGAAACTGTGGAGTTTTGTTTAAAAACTAAGTGTGTAAATTAAAATATAGAATAGTAAAGGAGATAGGAAGATGGGGTATATTTTAACAGGGGGAACTTATTTATTGGAGAAGTACCTCCCAATACTGGAACAAAGACTTGCGGGTTTTCCAGATCAGGTAGATTTAATCTTGCTAAAGGAGTATGTCATAGACGATCGTTCTATGCAGTATAAAATGATTGTAAGATTTCTTTCTTTGTCTCAAGCTGAGGGGACTTCCTTAATGAAAGGCTTTATTGAGGATGAAAAGGGGGAAGCTAACCTTATATCCGAGTCTGGTGAGCAAAAAGTTGAAGAATTGGCCGATGTGTTTATGGAGAAAGCAAGGGCATACTTCGAAGATGGTAATTTTATAGACGCTGCTGCAACAATATATTCCATAGTCATGGCAATAGAACCAGAATTACCTAATGTATCTTATCAAGGGTATATCTATCATTGTATCCTGGAAAATGCATTTGACTTTTTGATGGAAATTGCGGCAAGTAATATCGATGATAGCATTGCTAAGCAGTTATTTAAAATGACAGAGCAGAATTGGATTTTACTTAATAAAGGTAACAGGTTTTATGAAGAGAGTTGGTTGAATTTGCTGGGCGATTTAGCTGCATATCCGCAAAGCGCACACAATGTCCATTCTAACTCAAAATAATAATGAGTTTTTCATCCGTAAAATTTCTAAAGGGTTCAATAATCCTCGCACTTATTGATATTCTGATCATCTGGCTTTGGGCCATAAATTCAGATCATGGGCCGGGATCGACAATGGTTGTGTATATTGTTGTACCTTTTGCTTTTATCGTCAATATTATCATCGGAGTAATATTATTTTTTACCAAAAGAGTCTACAGCCCTATGTTCTTCATTAATTGTATCGTCGCATCTCTGATTACATGTTGGATTTTTACTTTAAAATTGAACAATCAATATAAAGAACCTTTTGATGTATGGAGTTTTAATTTACAGGACACAACCTTTAAAATTACCAAATGGAATAAATACAATGAATTTAGCATATCGTATTGCGCACGTCCCGGATCTTCTACTGGTTTTCTTGATGGTAAATGTGAGCAAAAGAAAGACACACTTCTATTGATTGCTGATTCAAAAAGTATGCGTATTTACCACGATAAATTATATAATTTTAGAAAATCGAAGAATCCGATCTCATTAAAAAATTGTGATTAATCAGGTAAAGTTTCATTGTTGCTGGCACAGTAAATTCCTAAGAGATTTTAAGCTTTCATGAGCTTAGAACGACTGGTTATACTTCATTTTCATAGTATGCAGTAACAATTAACCAATTTCAAAACATTTCTGCAAGAATTTAAAAGACTCTTCCCGTATTCTCTCCTACCTTCACTTTTAAAACCAAATAGTCAGGTATGAAACCACAATTTGAAAACCACTAACCGAATGTATTTAAGAAGAATTATTTTGTTCACCAAGGCAAAAGTTAGTAAATGGGAAACAGAAAATATCAATGGAGGCCAACAAGCTATGCAACTAAAAAAAACCATAAGTCTATGCAGTCTGCTTATTTGCGCAGTACTCAGCAAGGCGCAAGACACCCCGATCACAAAACAAAGCTTTGATCCCATCAACCTTAGCTATCCAGGCCTGGAAAAAACAAATCAGCTATTTACGGCCGGCAAATATGATGATGCCGCTAAAGCGCTGCTGGATTACTACAGGACAAAAAGTAAGAGTAAAGAACCTGACTTCAGCAATTCAGAAAAGCCAGCGGATATACATAAACCGATTGACAAGGCAACACAGGAAATGGCCGACAATGCTTTAGTCCACCAGTTTCAGCCCCACAAGGGATACGGCTATTTTGATTATGGCAAAGATATCGACTGGCAAATGTGGCCGGTAAAAGACAATGAAGTACGCTGGCAATTGCACCGTGTAAAATGGTGGCAGCCAATGGCCCTGGTTTATCATGCTACTGCTGATGAAAAATATGCTAAAGAATGGATTTATCAATATAGCGATTGGGTTAAGAAAAACCCTTTAGGTCTATCCCAGGACAACGATAGATTTGTATGGCGCCCACTTGAAGTTTCGGACAGGATACAAAGCCTCCCGCCAACGTTTAGTCTTTTTGTAAACTCGCCAAATTTCAACCCGGCCTTTTTAATGGAGTTTTTAAAAAGCTACCATCAACAGGCAGATTACTTAATTTTAAATTATGCCGAAGTCGGAAACCATCGTTTATTTGAAGCGCAACGTGCATTATTTGCCGGTGTGTCGTTTCCTGAATTTAAAAATTCATCAAAATGGAGGGAAAGTGGCATTACAGTGCTAAACACTGAAATCAAAAAACAGGTATTTGCTGATGGGATGCAGTTTGAGCTCTCACCGATTTACCACGTAGCAGCCATTGATATATTCTTAAAAGCTTATCGCTCTGCACAGCGGGTTAATCTCGAAAAAGAATTTCCCCAATCGTATGTAAAAACAATAGAGCAAATGATTACGGCACTGATGAGTATTACACTGCCTGATTATAACACTCCTATGTTTGGCGATTCCTGGATTACGGATAGAAAATTCAGAATGGAACAGTTTGCAACCTGGAATAAGGTTTTTCCGACGAATAAGGCGATAAAATACTTTGCTACAGATGGCAAGGAAGGTCAGGCACCAAACTTCTTATCTAAAGCACTAAGTAACGCGGGCTTTTATACGTTTAGAAGTGGGTGGGATAAAAATGCAACTGTTATGGTGTTAAAAGCCAGTCCTCCCGGAGAATTTCATGCACAGCCAGACAATGGAACTTTTGAACTTTTTGTAAAAGGCAGAAACTTTACACCAGATGCAGGTGTATTTGTGTACAGTGGAGACAAAGCCATTATGCAATTAAGAAACTGGTACCGCCAGACCCGTATACATAGCACACTTACCCTTGACAATCAAAATATGGTCATTACNAAGGCNCAGCAAAACAAATGGGAAACAGGNAAAAACCTTGATATCCTTACGTATACCAACCCCAGCTACCCGGAACTGAACCATCAGCGCAGTGTACTGTTCATTAATGAGCAATTCTTTCTGATCATTGACAAAGCAATCGGTAAAGCTACCGGAAATCTGGGCGTACACTGGCAACTCAAAGAAGATAGTAAACCTATTTTTGACAAGTCAAAGAACAGGGTTTACACCACTTACGACGACGGAAATAATCTATTAATTCAATCGCTGAATGCTGATAAAATCGCGCTTAATGAAGAAGAAGGTAAGGTATCTTATGTGTACAACAAAGAGATGGCCAGACCAGCATTCGCATTTGAAAAGCTTAAAAAGGACAGCAACACACAAAAATTTGTTTCCGTAGTTTATCCTTATAATAGCGTTAAAGTGCCTGAAATCAGTATCAGGGAAAATGCTGGCAACGATTATGAAAAAGGGAATATCGACCTTACCCTAGATATAAATGGAAAAAAACAACAAATAAAAGCAACACTTAATCATTAATAGTTAACTAAGCACATAAAACTTAGTTTCAGAGCCGCTGGACATTAGTTCAGCGGCTCTGGTTTTATAGTTTTTTGAGTATAATGTTATTACTCTTTATCTCCAATTAATGTTCCTGATACATTCCAGGCACTAAAACTGCCACCTTCCGGTTTGCCAAGCGGTATGGCTACCTTCAATGTATGTTTTCCAGGCTTAATATCCGGGAGCGGGATTTCCACAGGTAAAGTAATGGTTCCCGGACACCAGTTAGAACGACTAAGATCAGAAGAAGACAAACCGTTGCCGAAGTTTCCTGAAGCAGGATTTAAGAATCGGTAAGTGGCACAATCTTCTCTCCAAGGGATAAAATGGTAGACTCTCTTACCATCCACAAAAATTTCATTTTGTTTTGGGACAAATTCATCTCCACCACCCCAGCCGCCATGACCGGTTGTAAGGTATCTCAATTTAAGATTCTTAACTCCCTGAGGTATATCAACAGTCACGGTAAGAGAATCCTGATCGAACATAGTTCCGTATTCCTGCCCCGACATTTCCATTAGATTTGTTGTGTTAAATGCAGGCATTATCCATTTCTTCTCTTCTTTCTGACTTTCCCCTTCATAACCGGGGTAATATTTGAAATAAAGACTGGCCTTGTGTCCACCTTTATCATAGTTCCCAATAAAAACACCTACCCATACCTCCCCTTGTAAACGTGGCAACAGGGCGGTTATATCTTGTTTGTAAACCACCGAATCCGCCCAGTTGTATCCTTTTATTTTTGCCTGAGCATTAAAATGTTTCACACCAAAAGAAGTAAAAAACCTCATTAATTCCAATGGAGGTAAATAGCTATCTGTAGCAGTAACTCCCTGATATTTCTTTCCGTTTCTGGCTAAATATACCGGTAAAGCCTGAATACCGCTTTGCAGTGCATTAAGATAAGAAACAGACTTATCAGTAGGAATCATAAATACAGATCCCGTACGATCATATGCATCTCCATTAGAATGCTGTGCCAATTCAACAAATAACTGTTGACCTGCCTTTGTTGCGGGCAACTTTACTTTCTTTAAAATAATTGTACCACCAGAGAAATGATAAGTAACATTAGACTGTTCTCCTTTGGGGTTTTCTTTTTTGTTGCCAAAGCTAATCTGCTCATTGTTGAAAATGGTAAGTGTCGTATACCGATTTTCAATTACTTGTCGTTGGTAAGTCGCTTCATCTACCAAAGTACCCCAGCTCTTTGGCCAGGCCAGCTCTTCTGGCGTTACTGTACGATACTGAATGTTCTTTGCAATAGTTTCAGAACTTCCATTACGGACCGTTTTAAGCACCAGGCCTATCCCCGGAGCAATAGAAATACTAGGTGTTCCTTTAATCTTAAGATCATTTGTATACCAGACCTCTATGGTGTTTGAGCGAATAAATACTTTAGCCTTTTTACAGGGAATACCTAATATTGTATCCACCCCAGGGAGCAATTCTGCCTTTACATACTCCGAAAAGTTCTTTTTAAGTGTGTAGGCCACACCGTTACTATTTTGAACCTGGTAACTGGCTTTTTGAGCTATATCAAGATACTGTTGTTCTGCCTGACGCCCCTGAGGCACCAAGTGTACCCTGTTCCCTTTAACGAACATTTGTTGTTCAGATTTTGATTCCTTTCCGTTGTTTTTAAACCCGTAAGTAATCACTGCCTCAGTGGCTTTAGGATTTATTTGTGAAAATGATGGGATACTGCTTAAAAACATAGCAACCCCTAGTAAAAGTGTCCTCATATTGCCTAAAGTTAGGAATAAGTAGGAGGTTTCTAAAACATAAAGGCTTTTTCTTAACTTCGTCCCATGACAGTAGAAGATTGGGAAGCAGCATTCCACGGCATAGAATTACCGGAAACAGCACAGCTCGATACCGGTGTTATAATTACCGATGTACAGGGATTTCTTGAAAAGTCGTTCACCATCTTAAGAGCAGGTAATAACCGCGTATGTACCCCTGTAGAGTGGAGACTACAAAAGTTATTGGATATGGTGAATGCGGCTAATGGAGTCAACGAGTAAAAATTGCTGAGGCACGTCAAGGCCTCAGCAACCGTAGCCTTCTATCCTAACCGCATTTTGATGACCCACAATCCTTACAAGTCAGGCATCCTTCCTGATATTGCAAGTTGGTAGAGTTGCAATTCTGACACTGCTGTTTGTTTGCTGCAGTTCCATCAGGTACATAGCGTTTCAACGCACGCGCAACCCCATTTTTCCAGGTGTTTATCGCTTCATCCAGTTGCAGACTGTTAATCAGATCTACAACTTTTTCAATAGGCATGCTATGTCTTAATGTGCTTGATATCAACTTCGCATAATTCCAGTATTCAGGATTAAATTTATAAGATAATCCCTCAATAGTTGTTTTGTGCCCACGCTTGTTCTTATACTGGAAGTCGTATCGTGAACTACCATCAGCTTCACGGCTTTTAATAATCACACCATCATTAACCCATCTTGGTAATAAAATACCGTCTTCATCATCCACAAAACCAGTAAAAATTTCATACGGTTTTCCATCCATTAAACCGATAAAGGCAATCCATTTATCTTTGCTATTCTGAAAGCGGACTACATCAGCCTCTAAAATTGCAGGTCTTGTAGTTGAAAACGTATGTTGACTTTCCGTTTGTGTCTCTTCAGCTTTCGGTGAATCATTAGAAATAAGCACTCCGGAACGTGAGCCATCCCTGTAAACAGTCACCCCTTTACATCCTGATTTCCAGGCTTCCATGTAAACTGCCCCAACAAGTTCTTCAGTTACATCTGAAGGCATATTGATCGTTACACTGATGGAGTGATCAATCCATTTTTGGATTTCACCCTGCATCTTGACCTTTTTCAAATAATCAACGTCGTTTGACGTAGATTTATAATATGGAGACAGCTCCACAAGTTTATCTAATTCTTTTTGGGCGTAATTTTTAGTAAGGTCAAGACCGTTCACTTCCATCCATTGTTTAAAGCGAGGGTGAAAAACCACATATTCTTCCCATGAATCCCCCACCTCATCAACAAAATCTACTCGGGCATCTTTATCATTCGGGTTTACCTTCCTCCTTCTTTTGTATACCGGCATAAACACGGGCTCAATTCCCGAGCTGGTTTGCGACATCAGACTGGTTGTTCCTGTTGGAGCAATAGTTAACAAGGCGATGTTACGTCGGCCATATGCTAACATGTCATTGTACAAGCCGGGATCTGCAGTTTTCAGTCGCTGTATAAATGGGTTGTTCTCTTCCCGTTGCGCATCAAATATGGTGAAGGCACCCCTTTCTTTTGCGGTGATCACGGAAGAACGGTAAGCTTCCAGAGCGATGGTTTTATGGATCTCCACAGCAAATGCAGTTCCTTCATCACTACCATAACGAAGTCCCATTGCAGCAAGCATATCACCTTCAGCAGTAATGCCTATTCCTGTTCTTCTTCCTTCCTTAGCTTTGGTTTGAATATTTAACCAAAGATTCATCTCTGTACGCTTAAGCTCTTCCCCTTCAGGATCTTCTGCAATCTTTTCAAGGATAGCGTCTATCTTCTCCAACTCCAGATCTATAATATCATCCATCATACGTTGCGCAGCATGGATATGTTTTTTAAACAACTCCCAATTGAAATAGGCCTCGGATGTAAATGGCTTTTCTACATACGAGAAGAGATTAATAGCTAGTAACCGGCAAGAATCATAAGGACATAGTGGGATTTCACCACAAGGATTAGTAGAAACTGTTTGATAACCTAAATCGGCATAACAATCTGGAACAGATTCTTTTATAATAGTATCCCAGAATAGAATGCCGGGTTCAGCCGACCGCCATGCATTGTGGACAATTTTCTTCCACAGTTGTGTTGGATCTATATTTTTTTTGTAAACAGGATTACTGCTGTTTATCGGATATTGTTGCTGATAAGATTCGCCGGAAGCGACCGCCTTCATGAACGCATCATCAATACGCACGGAAACATTTGCACCGGTAACTTTCCCTTGCTCCATTTTCGCATCAATAAAATCTTCTGCATCCGGATGTTTAATCGCAACTGAAAGCATTAATGCGCCCCTTCTGCCATCCTGCGCTACTTCACGCGTAGAATTGGAATAACGCTCCATAAACGGTACAATACCGGTAGAAGTCAATGCCGAATTCTTTACAGGTGATCCTTTAGGACGGATATGCGATAAGTCATGTCCTACACCGCCACGTCTTTTCATTAACTGAACCTGCTCCTGGTCAATTTTCATGATTCCCCCATAAGAGTCAGAATCGCCGTCATTACCAATTACAAAACAGTTGGAAAGCGAAGCAATTTGATGTGGATTACCAATACCAGTCATTGGACTACCCTGGGGAATAATATATTTAAAATTCCTGATCAACTCAAACACTTCAGTCTCTGATAAAGGATTTGGATATCTTTCCTCTATACGAGCAATCTCTCCTGCAATCCGATGATGCATATCATCAGGCGTACCTTCATAAATTGTACCTGCAGAATCCTTCAATGCGTACTTATTTACCCATACACGCGCTGCAAGATCGTCTCCCTCAAAATAATCAAGAGATTTACGAAAGGCTTCATCAGTAGTGTAAGTAATTTGGGCTTGTTCCAGGGCTTCGGCTTTCATATTATATAGCGTTTTTGTTTTATAAAGAATAGGCTACAAATATACTTATTTGAAAAGCGAACGCAAGTGCAAACTTTTCAAAGTTTCACAAAAATACTCACAAATAGTTGTTTTTCAATCATTTAATATTTTGATAACTCCAAAAAGTTTACAAATTTTTAATACTTCTTAAAATTAAATCACGAGATTTATATCTTAATAACCAATCCAACAGCACATTAGCTTTTAGGGTATATTTTAGCGCTTTGCCACCGAATAACTTCCCACTTCCTTACCGGAGTCATCAACCATACTCACCTGTAGTTGTTTGTTAGTTGCACTGATTTTTGTCAAAGTTCTCGAACCATCTCTAGGTCCACCCCCAATAACAATAGGATAGTTGTTTAACTTTTTATCAGGAGGATGAATTTTATATCGATGAGTATGCCCGCTTAATACCAAATCTACTCTTCCCCGGTTCAGGATTGGTTCAAATAACTGGGTACAATGAACAGCGCCATGCTCTTCTCCCGAATAACGAGGAGGTATATGCATCAACACCACACGAAAAGCCGCTTTTTTAAATTCTTTTCGGTTAATTTCATTTTCGAGCCAGGCAGCCTGCTCTTCTCTGTATTGATCAAAATCAACAATCCCGGCATATACAGGATGAGAGTCCAATTTGTCTTCACCTGAATCCAGAACTACAAAGCGAACAGGACCAAGCGTAAATGCAGTATAACCTACATGATCAAAATAGTTTGCAAAATCACGTGCAAATTTACCTCTGGTTTCATGATTTCCCCGAACATATATAAAAGGAGTGCTCCTGGCAAAATAATCTACACAAGGCTGCAACATGTGATCTATGATCTGCTTTTCATCGGTTTGATAATCAAAAATATCGCCATTGAAGAAAATGAAATCACGTTTATTACCCTTATCAAGATCCAAAAGGTGAGCTATAGATTTTGGTCTGTCATGAATATCATTTAACATCACGAAAGAAACCTCGTCTTTTGCAACATTGGCATTTAAAAAGCTTTCAGTATTGCCCGAAATGGTATCTCCATAGGTAAGCTTATAAGGCTGAAAATCTTTGATTTCCTTTGAGACAATTCTATAATGATAAGTAACACCAGGCTTTAAATGCTCCAGTTTAACACAGTTTAATCGTCCGGCAGGTTTTAAGCCTAAATCGCTTTTGCCATACGCCTTTTTATCCAGTTGATCGGGCGACTCGCCATACTCCACCCAACTGGAACTATCTTTACTCGTAATCCATAAAATGGTGATACTATTACCAAAGTTTGTCTGTAAATAAGGCCCTGTAATAATTTTAAAATCCTCATACTGATCACTAAGTGGACTTGAAATCACCTTTTCAGGTCTTAACAAAGCCAGTCCACCAAGGACAAGCCCTCCCTTCAAAAAGCTTCTTCTGTTTTCCTTCAATAAATTCTCTTTCATACGGTTTTGGTTGGTTTGCTATTTCTTCTCTATAGCAATTCTAATTATAAATAAATGCGAATACAAACATTTCAGAACGCAACCGTTTGCGTATCCATAAACCCGAACTACAAACCAAGATTAGTAGAAAAACAAAAGGCCGTATCAAACAATCTTGATACGGCCTTTTGCTACTGCCTTTTCTTATATTAAGAATATGGTTAATCTAAAACCAGCTGACTAAGTGCAGCTTTCGTAAAGCCTTTTAATTCGCCTACGTGTCCTGCTCTAATCTTCTTTACCCAATTTGGATCTGCAAGTAATGGTCTTCCTACAGCTACAAGGTCAAAATCTCCTCTATCCATACGACGCATCAATTCCTCTAACGAACTTGGCTCAGAACTTTCTCCAGCAAAAGCACCTAAAAACTCCCCATTCAAACCAACAGAACCTACGGTAATCGTTGCTTTTCCTGTTACTTTTTTTGCCCATCCGGCAAAGTTCAAGTCAGAACCTTCAAACTCCGGCTCCCANAAACGACGTTGTGAGCAATGAAAAATATCTACTCCGGCATCCGCCATAGGNCTTAACCANGCTTCCAGTTCTTCGGGTGTTTTTGCCATTTGANTGGTATAATCCGCAGGCTTCCATTGTGACAAACGAAGGATAATCGGGAAATCTTCACCTACTTGTCTCCGCACTTCTTTAATCACTTCAATTGCAAACCGGCTGCGCTCTGCCAAGGTTTTACCACCATAACCATCCGTACGCAGATTTGTGCCCTCCCAGAAAAACTGATCAATCAGATAACCATGCGCGCCATGAATCTCAACAGTATCAAAACCCAAACGTTTTGCATCAGCTGCTGCACGGCCATAGGCAAGAATCGCCTCGGTAATGTCGCTTTCAGTCATGGTATTTCCGTTCTTAAAACCAGGTCTGTTTAAGCCTGAAGGACCTTCAAAAGGTTCTGATGGCACCCATCCGGAATGGTGGTTATCCATAATGCCCATATGCCAGATCTGCGGGGCCATTTTTCCCCCAACGGCGTGAACGCTTTTAATTACATTCTCCCAGCCCGACAGCGCCGCCGTTCCATAAAAATGAGGAACATTGGCATCGTTGGATGAGGCAATCCGGTCAATCACCGTTCCTTCAGAAAGGATCAGACCGACCTCACCTTCCGCCCTTTTCTGATAATAAGTAGCTACATCTGAAGTAGGTATTCCATTTGGAGAGAATGACCGTGTCATCGGAGCCATTACAATTCTGTTCTTTATATTAAGTGATTTCAGACTGAACGGTCTGAATAAATTGTCAGTATTCATATATAATTATTGTTTAAATATCAGATTGGATAATTTTACTCAACTCCTCAAAGGCTGCTTCATTGCGTTTGTAATAGGTCCATTGCCCTACTCGCGTTGATTCGACCAGGCCCGCTCGTTGAAGAATAGATAAGTACTCGGAAACTGTAGATTGGGTTAGCCCTGCTTTTTTTTGAATCTCTCCTACACAAACCCCAACTTCAAAACCTGCATGAACTTGCTCCGGAAAGCTTGCTTCAGGATCTTTTAACCACTGGAGGATCTCCAACCTGGTCTTATTGGAAAGTGCTTTAAATATTTCTAACTGTTTCATATTCATCGTACAAATATACATCGACTTTTTCCGATATCCCTATTAATTAACAGAGATGACAGCCTGATGATAATATCGGATATTCCCGATATACCAATAAACTTAATTAGCTAATTAAAATTGTATATTTTTATTCTGATTCAATTTTCTACCCAGCAGCAGAAGACATAGATTAACGATTAATAACAGGTAAAATGACTAACACTAGAGTATATAAAATGTCTTTCGCAGGCGTTTACCCACATTACATTCAGAAAGCAGAAAAAAAAGGGCGCACAAAGGATGAAGTAGATGAAATCATATTTTGGCTGACAGGATATGATAAACAAACATTGCAACAACATATCGACAACAAAACCGATTTTGAATCGTTTTTTGCTCAGGCCCCACAAATAAATCAAAACGTTTCAAAAATTACCGGCTTAATCTGCGGTTACCGTGTGGAAGAAATCGAAGAGGATCTCATGCAAAAGATACGTTATCTGGATAAGCTGATTGATGAATTGGCAAAAGGAAAAACTATGGATAAAATTTTAAGGAAGTAAGGTCCCCCTTTGAACCAAAGTTTACAATTCCCCTATGTATGGTTTTGACTTACTAAAAGGAATAAACTCTACACGGTACGGGGTATTGGCACACATCATACTCCATAATATATTGCCATTTAAATCGGTAAGGAACACCTGATTCTGTTTAGAAACACAGCTTAAAATAGTATTATTACCAATCAGATAAGCACTTCCCATTCTGTCTGTAAAAATTCCCTCCTGCAAGCTTACCTTTAATTTTAAAGATGCTTGTTTGGCAGCTTCATTTAAATCAAAGGCTAATATTCGAGAACGTTTTTTACTGGTACCATTATCAAACAACATGAGCGCTTTTTGATTATTTACATGTACAGCATGGCCCTGATCAAACTCTGCCTCTTTAGGCAATGCGAAGTCACCTCCCCTCCCGAATTTCCACATCACCTTTTTGTTTACCGCATTCACTTTCCAAATCTGGCCGTTATTATAAAATGAGATGATATAGTTCCCATCGGTATCAATAAACAAACTGTTAGCATGCATCCAATCTTTTGCTTCCTTAATAATATTCTTTTCTTTTAAAGGATCGAGCGCTTCAAATACACTCCAGCTCCATATTTTTTTCCCGGACTTATCTAACACTAAAATTCCATCGCCTTTTACAGTATCCGCCTCTTTACCACCTACAGTTCTTAAATCGACAACTTTTTCTTCTGCACATAAGGTGACGTATTGATTTTTTGCATTGACTAATATTTCGTGATGAATGGTTTGCTTAAAATCCTTCTCTCCCTTTTTTAAATGAAAAATGGTATCGCCCGCCAACGATAATTCCAAAATTTCGTTACCATAGCTGGTGGGATAATCCATTGGAGCTAAAATTGAAAGAATAGTTTTATTTTGGGTAAAATGAGCTACTTTAACCCCGGTATGGCTAAATCTCTGATACCATCTTAAACTACCCTGAAAGTCTAACATACCTATAAACCCAGGTGTTTCCCTGTTATAAACCAACATACTACCTTCCTTAAATTCAGTTGGCAAAGTTTGTTCATCACTTTGCCTTACATGATACAGACCTAGTAAGTGGTCGGGAATATCATTTGTTTTAAAGGAATATACATCAGAATGAGATTTTACGCCACCATTCTCCAATACAATACGATATTCATAAGTTGAATTAAATTTCAAATTGGTAAGCACTATTTTGAACGCTTTCTTTTGAGTAGAAACAGGAGTTTTAAGCAATTTATCCTTCTGTCCGTTTGGCCAATACTCAATATATGCGTCTTCAGGTTTAGCACAAGAAAAATCAACAGATACTCTCAATGCATTTCTATCTGCAGTTTCATTTAATGAAATATTTTTGAATGTACCAAATACACTGTCAATACAGGAATTACCACATATTGCGATTATCATTAATCCAGTAACAAATATTCTTAATTGGCCTATTTTTGAAAACATTAGTATAATATTTATAATTATAAATCAGTGGATTCGAGCGCAAACAATTAAAATAAGTAATACCCAATTAAGGGCATTACTTATTTTCAAAAGTTAAAATCTATCTCCACAAAGGGTTTTGTTCAATTTTGTTATTAGTTTGTAACTCACCTGTCGGAATTGGGAAAATATAATGCTTAGGTTGTAAAAATTGGGCACCTTGCTTATTTGTTTGTGTAAAATGAGTCTTTAATTCAGCAGGTGTATACCAACGTTTTAAATCATGCCATCTATTTTGTTCGAAAAACATTTCCAACAACTTTTGGTGACTAATTTCATTCATTACACTCGCTAAATCAGGAAGATTTGCAGCCGTTTTTTCTACCAGACCAGCTCTTGCTCTGATTCTCTTAAGATCAGCAATCGCTGCTGCTAAATTTCCATTTTTCGCTGCTGCTTCAGCATGCATCAGTAATACCTCTGCATAGCGCATAATTACATTGTTAGCAGTAGAGGGAGTTGCAGACCAGTAATTATCTGCACTAGCTACACCACTCCAGCCATTGGTAAATTTATTGATTAAAAACTGGTTGGTTCCTGATACATCCAACAATGACTTAGGGTCGATTTTGGATATATTCGCCTGAGCAGAAGCCCATAGGTCGTCAAAAGTTTTAGTACCTCCGTACCAGGTGATATCAGGTTCACCGAAATTTGAACGCTTCCATGATAAGCTATAATACATTCTTTTGTCAAACTTCGTATCCGAACCAGCCGGCCTTTGTTCCAGCTTAAATTGATCAATAAGGTAATTGGTTGGAACATATTTAAACCATCCGCCGCCGCCAGGAGGCCCTATAAGCTGAGGCAAATAATTATACATAGGTGAGTTCGCACCTTCCACACCCCAAGGGCCATACGGATCGCCAAAAGGACCATAAACCCATTGAAAAACGGCTTCTTTGTTAAACTCATTTTTGCTGGTAAAATTTTCTGAATAATCAGCAATCAAATCGTAAGTATATGGAGCCGCATTTAACAAGGCTAAGGTAGCTTCAGCTTTTGGATAATCTTTGATATACAGATAGGTCTTACCCAAATAAGCAATGGCTGCACCACTTGTTGCTCTGCCCAAATCTGCAGAAGGCCTTGTAGGAGGCAATCCGTTTTTAGCATCTGTAAAATCCGAAATTGCTTGCGCATAAACCTCCGCTACAGGTTTACTCGGCACAAATTGATCTTCTGCGGTTTTTGCTGAGGTAATAATAAGTGGCACATCTCCGAAATTAGATGCCAATGTAAAGTAACAAAGTCCTCGCAAGAATTTAGCTTCGGCAACATATGCATTCCTCACATCGTCGCTTACCTGTACCTTGTCAGCATTAGCCAACACCAGATTAGCACGATAAATGGATTTATAAAGTGCTGAAAAAGTAGAAGACGCATCTGAATTTGTGGCTTCATTGGTAAATAGAGCTATATTAGTCGTAGCGGCTTCTCCTCCCGGAAATGTAAGTACATCATCACCCAAAGAATTGATGTTCTGGATCCCCGTAAATGCTCCCCAATAGCCATATAAGGGCTGTCTTAACAGACTATAAACAGATGCTACAGCCGACTTTAAATCCGCTTCAGTTTTCCAAAATTGTTCTTCAGTAATTTTATTTGGATTTGTTGTTCTAAGAAAATCTTTTTTACAACCATATATCATAAACAATGCAAGTGACAGTACCATTGCCATTGTCTTAATTATATTCCTATTCATAATTTCTATAATTATTCAGTTAAAAAGATACGTTTAAGCCAAAGGAAACAATTCGTTGCAGTGGATAGCCTCCACTGTCGAAACCTCTTTTAAGTGGATCACCATCATTTCCCAAATCCGGATTATACCCTTTATACTTTGAAAAAGTAAATAAATTCTGACCTGATACGTATGCCCTTATTTTTCCAACGTTTAAACGCTTTGCAATATCTTCAGCTACCGAATACCCCAGTTCAAGTCTTTTTACTCTTACATACGAACCATTTTCCAACCAACGATCACTATTTCCACGGGAGTTTAAATTTACATCTGCAAGTGTGAACCTTGGGAAATCCGAACCACTGTTTGCAGGAGTCCAGGCATTTAAAACATCAGTCGACAAATTGGTATATGCAGTCATTTGCTCTGTCCAGATCCTGCCTCCGTTATAGATTTTATTTCCAAAAACCCCTTGCACCAATAAGTTAAAATCAAAATTCCTCCATGCTAATGTAGCTGTTAATCCCGTTTCAAAAGTTGGAATAGGACTTCCGGTATATTGCTGATCATTGTTATCAATTTTACCGTTATTGTCGAAATCAATGAATTTTATGTCCCCAGGTGCAGCATTAGGCTGTATTTTCTGACCACCTGGTCCTTTATAGTTATCAATCTCTGCTTGTGATCTGAATATACCCGCTGTCTTAATTAAAAAGAAACTGCCTATAGGATGTCCAACCTTAGCGCGTTCTATATCACCAAATTCCTGATTACCACTTCCTATAGTAATGGCGGTCATTCTATTCCGCATAGAAGTCATATTCCAGCCTATTTTATAAGAAAATTCACCAACGTCATCTGTGAAATCCAAAGCCAGCTCTATTCCTTTGTTATTAATTGTACCAGCATTAACTGTTGGTGTACCAGCAATACCAGAACTAAGTGGTATTGGAACTGCCAGCAATACGCCGCTAGCTGTTTTATCAAACCAGTCGAACACCAATGACATTTTACCTTTAAAAAATGTAGCATCAACACCCGCATCAATCGATTTTGATTCTTCCCATCTTAAATCATGTGGAGAAGCTGTTCCACTGGGAATAGCCCCTACTACGACCCCACCGTTCGTAGCAAAGTTTAAGTTATTACTAATCCCATTAATTGTAGAATAGTTTGGTATTTGATCATTTCCGAGCAAACCATAACTACCTCTAATTTTTAAGGAATTCATGAATGCGGAAACCGCTGAATTACCATAAAATTTTTCATTGCTGATATTCCAACCGGCAGATATAGCTGGAAATACACCATAACGATAACCGTCTGCAAACATCGAAGACCCATCTCTACGAATTGATCCACTNATCATGTACCTGGAGTCGTANGAATANGAAATCCTTCCAATAAGAGATTCCCGCTTAACATTTGCTAAGCCTCCTCCTACTGACTGGTTGGATTTTTCAGATGCGAATGAATAAACTCCATTTGGGAGGTTATTTCCATTTGCACTAAAACTATTGCTCGTATCCTTTTGGGCGGTATAACCGGCGAGTAATGAAATGTTATGCAAGCCAATCCTTTTATCAAAACTAAGGGTATGCTCTAATAACCATGAACTAGAAAATCCGGAATTTTGACTTAGTCTTGGTTTGGCAAGTATAACATTACCATCATTATATGCATAGTCATAATTATTACCAAAGCCCCTNTTTTCTGATATTGCACCATTGATTTTATACTTCAATTGATCGATCAATCTAACTTCTGCGAAGAGATCCGCAGTTATAGAGCTGTTATTANTTCTATAATCACTGGAATGCAAAATAGCTACGGGATTTGAAAGATTTTTCATTCCTGAGTTTACCCCACCCCAACCGCCTGGCAAATTTGCAGGATTATATACCGGAACAGTTGGAGGCACAATCAATGCGCTCAATATATTACTGTGAGATTGGTCTCCTCCCGGAGGTAGTGTGCGTCCACCAGTTTTATTGTAAATAAATGTCTGGCCAATTTTTACACGACCTTTTTCATATACTGATTTCGCCCTGAAATTAGCGCTGTTGAAATCCGTTTTTATAATCGTACCCTTTTGATTTAAATAGCCTCCGGATAAGCTATATAAAAAATGTTCTGATCCTCCGGAAATGTCTGCATTGGCTTTGTAAATTGGAGCAGTCCTGAAAATCTCTTCCTGCCAATTGGTATTTGTTCCATTATAAGCAGGAAAATTTCCTCCAACAGAATTTAATAAATTAGTCCACTGCTCACCATTCAGCACGTCCATGCGTTTCGCAATCGATTGGCTACTATAAACTGCATTAAAATTAACTTTAGGCGCTGTATTCTTCCTGCCCAGTTTTGTAGTGACTAAGATAACACCACCTGCAGCCCTGGATCCATAAATACTGGCAGCTGCCGCGTCTTTTAACACCTCAATATTCTGTATATCAGAAGGATTTAATCCATCCAGACTACCAAAAGGCATTCCATCAATAACAACTAATGGCCCAATACCATCCTTACTAAGGGTGCCGGAACCACGAATTGTAATGTTTGACCGCGAACCTGGCGCACCAGTACTTGATTCAATTGTTACTCCGGCAATACGCCCCTGAAGTGCATCTGTTACATTATTAGAAGCATTTGCACTTAGTTCGTTTACATTTACAGATGCGATTGCACTTGTAAGTTCTGTTTTACGCTTGGTTCCATAACCGATTACAACTACTTCAGTTAAATCGCGTAGCTGGGGTTTAAGGCGAATATTCATAAAGCCCCCTTCCTGAACCTTTATCCGGGTAACTTCATAACCCACATAGGAAATAAGTAAAACAGCATCTCTATCTGGCACATCAAGTTGAAATTCACCATTAAGATTAGTCGTCGCAGCCAGCTCCGTACCTTCAACCTTAACAGAGGCACCCTGGAGTGATCTCCCATTTTCATCCGTGACTTTACCTTTTATAGATATTTTTTGCCCATTTAATTGTGACATGAGTTCTGACAAAGAAAGNAATGTTCTTGTTTTAATGACAACAGTCTTATCGACAATGGAATANGCNAGTGGCTGNTTGACAAAACATTGATTCAATGCGTCTTCAATAGATACATTCTTCACATTAATATTGATATGGTTTGCCCTTCTGATTAGGTCTGTATTACCAATAAAATAATAACTCGTTTGGCTTCTGATCTTTCTGATAATCGTTTCCAGCGAAGCGTTTTTTTCGCTCAGGGAGATCTTTTGCGCTTTGGTAGAAGCACTTACCTGGAGTAAACATGTTACTAATATGAGAATGGTTAACCTCATTATACGGATTATTTGTTCAGAATTTGAAGCAAGCAGCTTAAATCTGAATTGATCGTAAAATTTCATACATTTGGTTTGTTTTGGGTGTACAACGAAGTACTTCACTCTTTTTAAGAGCGAAAGACCACGTCGATAAATTGATTAGTTGTTAAGCTGAATTTTATCCTGGTATATTCAAACATCGGTCAGGGGTGTTCCTGCATCCCTGACTTTGTTTAAACTACCGTTAGTTCCGTAATGATTATTGCATAACGATAATTTTCCTCCCTTCTATTTTAAAGTGGACATTTCCAGTTAGTTCTAACACTTTTAATAAGGATGAAATATTTTTTGATCGTTCAACTACCCCTATAAACGATAATTCTCCCTGTTTCCCTTCAAACTGACAATCTACATCGTACCATCTGCATACCCTACGCATAATGCTTTTCAGTTTTTCATCATTAAATACGAAGTAACCATTTTTCCATGCAACAGCTTCTTCCAGGTTAACTGGCGTAACTTTAATCGCTTTAGTATTTGTATATATCTGAGACTGTTCACCGGGAGTAAGTATTTTTTGATTGCCCTGAACGCTTATCTTAACTGACCCTTCCAGTAAAGTTGTCTTTGTTGCCAATTCATCAGTGTAGCTATTGATGTTAAAATGAGTACCCAATACTTCTACTTCCTGGTTTTTCGTGTGTACAATAAACGGCATCTTTTTATTTTTGGCTACTTCAAAATAAGCTTCTCCAGTAAGTTCTACGAGCCTTTTCCCTTTAAAAGAAGAAGGGAATTTAAGCGAGGATGCAGCATTTAGCCAAACGTGTGTTCCATCAGGCAGTATGATCTGAAACTCTCCGCCTCTAGGTGTAGTAAGGTTATTCATAACCACTTCTCCTGTCTCGCGGCTCGAATTTCCAGATAAAGAATTTGCCTTATAAACCAGGATACCATTAGCGGCTTTAATGATTGAACCGCCAGTCTGACTTACCAGCTGATTAATTGTTGAATCGGTTAAGACCCTGCGTTCACCATTGGATAGCGTAAGAATAGCCTTATTTCCTCCAGGCAAAATATCAGCTTTATTACTCACCGTATTCGTTTTAACGGATGGCAAAAATTTGGATTTAAAGAAAATTAAACCTGAGCTCAACATAATCAGAAGTATGGCCGCCGCAGCCATCCACGATCTGTAACCAGATCTTTTTGAGTCTTTCTCTATTTTGGCAGAAATCCCCTTCCATACTTCCTGTTCAATATCCGCTGTCCACCTCTCCTTCTTTCCCGTACTGTCGAGCGAAATTAATATATCATCTTCCAGCTGATCATCAAAACGACCAGTTTTTATCATTGCCTGTAATTCATGCCATTCTTCTTCAGAAATGATATCCTCTTTAAAATATTGCAATAGTGTATAAAAACGGGCTCTTTCCATTATTGTAATCGTATTTTAACTAAAGACGATTCATAAAAGCAAATGGCCCAATCAGGAAAAAAAAATAATTAAAATAGTTAGGAAAGGAAGTGTGATAACAGTGTAAATATGTGATTTTAGATAATCGCGTACGCTCTTGCGACTCAACTCTAAATGTCGTTTTACCGTTAATTTGGAAATGTTCATTTTTACTGCGATTTCAGCATAACTAAGCTCCTGTTCATTGATCAACAGCCATGCCTCCCGCTGTTGGGGAGGCAATTGTCCTATCGCTTCCATCAGCAATTTATCGTATTCTATTTGTTCAATCTTTTCATCTGTAGTATTGGCAGGTTCATTTTCTCTCAATGTGAGCTCCACAAAAAAAGTCGTTTCTAAGGTTACCTTTTTAAAATGATCAAGCGTTAAATTCTTGGCAAGGATAAAAAGGTAATCTTTCAAACTTCTTACATTTCTTAATTTTTCTCGATTGTTCCAAAGTTTAATATAAACTTGTTGTACAAGCTCGATAGCAATGTGCTTATTTTTTACATAAGCCATTACGGCATTATAAATGTTCTTGTTAGTTTGATAGTATATTTGGTTAAAGGCCAGCTCATTACCAAGTATGAGCTGCTCTAACAATAAATTGTTTTCCTCAGCCTTTTGCTTATCCAATTGTAACATATACTATAAAGCCCTAAGTTTAACCGGAGATATAACAATCCTAATATAATTATTTTAATTTATTGTTCAATTATCTAGTTTAAAATCTAAAATATAATTTCAGAGAAAAAATATATTTCCGCATACTTATGTTTTGCTCAAAATAACACTCAAAGGCACTTTTAATGCTATAGATATTAATAGGTAGGACTGTAGCCTTTGCTGTTCCAGTAATCAATGATGGGCTGCCACGGACCTAACCTATGTTGCTCTTCAGTAAAAGGATCCACAAAAGGCCCATGTGCATAATCGATTGCCTTTTCAGCTGCATGTGGGTAATCTAAATTTTTAGGGTTCGGTCTTTTATGGATGCCATCGGAGTTTATAAAAGCCGCAACATCCAGGGCCTCAGCATCAGTCAGGAAAGGCGCATCAGCAGTGGCTTTATCATAGGGCATATTTGCTTTTAGCCATTGGGCCTGTTTGATATTTCTATGCATACTTGAACCAGGCTGGTAACCCTCAGGACCCCATAGTGGAGGATAAAGATAAGTTAGCTGGTTCTTTTGTAGCATGCCCTCTCCTTCTTTTCCATGACACCGCTCACAATGTTTAACATAAAGCAATTGACCCCGTTCCGGACTTGCAGCAGTTGCAGGTAAGTCGATCCTTTTATTCTTTTGTCCTTCAAACGGTTCTCCTTTAGGCACAAAGGAGTTGATCCATTTAAAATAAGATAGCAAGGCAACCATCTCTTCTCCATCCAAAGGGAGAGGTTTACCATTATGCGGGCGCATTACGCAATTATTTACCCTTTCGGCAAGTGTGAGGATTTTCGCTTCCCTTGCCCTGTATTGCGGATAATCCTCATGGGACTTCATCAGGTTGAAAGAGAACAATTTTGTCCCTGCGTCCTGATGACAATTGCTGCAGCTCATTCTATTACCCAAAAACTTCCCTTTAATACCATTGGGACCTATATAATAAGCCGTGTTGAGCATGAGTTGTCTCCCGTATTTAACAGCCGCACCAAACTTACTTTCAGGAATCTTTGTGGTATCAATTTTTATAGGCTGAGGCTCGGTTTCATTAGCTACCCGTTCATCTCCATCCGCCGAATTACATGAAAAAAAAACAATGCCGGAAACGGCTGCAATAAATAGGGCGGAAATCAGAGCGCCTCTTGAAGTCTTGGTTAGGGACATATTACATTGGTTTAGTTGAGTTTGAATTTGCTAGTAATAGCTCATTTATGCTATAGTGTTATTTTAATATTAGAAATTTCTAAAAAAGTTCATTTTATTAACACCTTAGACAATAGGAGCCAGCTTTTAAAACAAAAGTTACGGCATAATCCAATCAAAAACCAAATAAAAGTTAAATTACTTTACAACTCCCCTTTAATTTATTCATAGGTTGTGCATTACCAGCCCGGAAATGTAATAAAACATTGTCCGGGCTGTATGCAGAGATATTTAATTATTCAGTAATTCAGCTAGTTTTTTATTGAGTCCTTCACCCATTAAATGACTGCCTACGATCTTACCGTCCGGAGCGATTAAAAAATTAGCCGGTACGCCCGATATACCATAAACTTTTCGTGCGTCACTTTCCCACCCTTTAAGGTCCGAAACCTGAGGCCAGGTTAGGCCATCTTTTTTAATAGCCTCAATCCATTTGGCCTTATCATGGTCCACAGAAACACCTAGAATCTCAAAGCCCTTATCCTTATATACCGCATATTGTTTCAACAAATTAGGACTTTCAGCACGACATGGAGAACACCAACTGGCCCAGAACTCAACCAACACATATTTCCCTTTAAAATCTGATAGCGACACAAGTTTACCATTTACATCTTTTTGCGTAAAATCAGGCGCCTTAGAGCCCAGAGCCGTTACAGTAGAAGCATTCAGAATTTTATAAAGACCCTGACCGGTATAAGATAACCTAAGCGGCTCACTTAGTTTACTAAACAAAGGCAATGCAACGTCTGCCTTCACCCCATATCCGCTTACAGATTCAGATAATGCTTGCAACGCAAAGTAAGAACCGGGATTATTTTTTGCAAACAGCAACATCTTTTGCCCACGCGAAACCCTTAGCGCCTTAACTTGTTTATCAAGAATTTTGAAATAAGCCGTATCCTTCTGCTGCTCAGGGGTAGCCCTTTTTAGCTGCACATTTGCATTATGATGTACAGTCATAACTGTTGGCCCCACTTCCTTTTCAAATGCTTTCATCTCATTATATACTTTTGATCCCGTCCACTTCGCATTGTATAATGAGTCTGCGGAACTGATGTGTATGTTTTCCTGACCAAAATTCATATAAATCACATCTCCGGTTCCGGTGGCATAAATTTCCTTATCTCTGATCCCTTCCCGTGAAAGTGTCATCCTCGAAGAAGCTATTCCCGCTATATTCCCTGTAAATTTAAATGTCCCGTTTACAAAGGTTGCGGAATCCGATTTCCCCTTTCCTTCTGAACTATAGTCAATATAGATCTTTGCAGGTGCATTAAGGTTGCCTATTTTTCCAGTAATGGTAAAATTAGGCGTTTGCGCTCCTACAACAAAAGGTGCTAGAGCAGCAATTATAATTAATTTTATTTTCATCGTGATCTGTGTGTTTATCTTATTATCTTACTACTAAATCAACCGGTTCACCAGGAATCCCATTGATAGTTTTAATGATGTTACCATTTTTACCTACAGTTACATCAAGCGTATATACAAATCCATTTACGCCCGTCGTTAGGGTATTTCCATCTGCACTTATCTTTAACATGGTAATCTTTTTACCGCCAAAGTTGGCTTCAAGTTCCGTTAGGCTTTCGTTTACCGGATTATACCTCCATATTTTATCGTTCGATGAAAAATAGAATACATTCAGGTTGTTACGCACCCATTTTGAATCTGCATTTACCGATGATGAGCCCTTAAACAGGCGCTTATGCTCAGGAATAATTTCCTTATCGGTTCCGGTAAGCTTGTAGCTGAACTTCAATTCGTAGGTATTCCCGTCGGCCTCCTTAAAATAAGCGTAAGAAGTACCTGACTCGCCTGCTTTCATAAAAATCAGATTTTGCATACCAAGGGCTTTGGGATTGAATATACTGGTCTCTTTAACCAGATAGGTTGTACCAAGGTAGCTCCCATCTCCACCAAAAATTACAAATGCTTTTGCTTTGTTATCAAAACCGAAATAAAATGAGCTGCCATGCGTAAAAAAGCTGGACAATTGGTAATCCCCGTTCTGTTCATTTGCAAACTTTCCATAATCAGGTGCAAATGGTGCAGTACTCGAAATACCAATGTATAATTTATTGTTCATGACCCCATTTGATATGGTACCCATCACCGGTTCTATATACCCTGGAGAAACTACGGAAGGAGGTAAAAAGAACTGTGATTTGAAATTGTCTTTGTGCAGCAACGTATTTGCATCCACAATTGTACTTCCCTTCGCAGCGTCATTACATAACACCCAGTATTCTTCCTTACTCAACAATTGATAAGGCAGCGGTTTTGAATAGTATAGCTGTACGGGATTACTGGCTAAAGACTGGTTGTTAAGGTTTTGATAGATATTAGGCAACACCGTATTATCAGGCTTTACAAATGATAATTTTGCGACACCAGCGTCACTGCTCAATACTACAGTGCCTGCGGAAAATTGTGTGGTACCTGTTACCTTAAACTTGAACTTATAAATAAGGCCATTTCTTTTATCGGTAACAATCAAGGTACTGGGTCTTTCGCCCGGACCTAATCCATAAAGCATTTTTAATGGATAACCTGTATAAACGATATCCTTCAATTCCTCCAGTACAAATATTCGCCATTCAAAACTGAGATCTTTCAGCGGGTCAGCGCCTTCCAGACTAACTTTAGGTTTTATAACCAGCGTATCACCGGTAAGTGCCGGGAAATTGGCATCCTTAACTCCTTCTACAACAGGTGCCGAAGGAGGTGAATAAGAATAATTCCCCAGATCCTTTTTACAGGATGTATAAAATATGGCTGTTATAGCCAGTACATATATATATTTCAAATTCATGATTTTTTTTTTAATGCGTGAACTACATGATGATCTGTTTTCCAGCCTCATTCATGAAGAAATAACCGTTTACCTGAGGGAAGAACTTTACATAAAATTTGATTTCCGGCGATGCAGTATTGTAGAAATCATAGTCCTCGCTTCCTGTCCTTTTTGTAAGCACATAGCCTTTCTGCGGATTTCTGCTGACCCAGGTAAAGGGATCTTTAACAAACAATCTTACATTTTCCAGGTAATATAGCGTTCTTGGTATTTCAAGGTATGCATTCGGCATTGTCGGATTTACCAGGTCTTTACCGCCAGAGATCAGAAATAACTGATGCGTGACCCGACTGTATTCTCCCAGTTGTCCCTGCCAGTACATCCACCAGGATGGTCGCTCCAGTCTGTTGGAATAAACTATTTTTTTGGTCCGCAGTTTAACCGGCAAATCCTGTTTAAAATCAGCATTTCCAATCAACCGAAAGGTTAAGGCCACAGATTTGTTCGTTAAATCCTGATCAATATTCTTGATGACTACCGGAACCTTTACTTTACCAGAGTCCGCAGGCATGATATAAAACGGTTTAAGCGGTTCGTAGTGCTTATCCTTTGCTGCTGTCGTAGCGGTATCTACAACAGTCAATATAAATTGTCTGTCGCGGTTCAAACGCTTACCGGATACCACAACAGGCACCCAAATGGTATCCTTTGCCAATCCCGGACGCGTAGAGAAGGAATACGTAACTGCAGCCGTATCAAAAACGCCGTTATTATCGTAATAATTTAAGTAAATATTATCAATGGATTCGTAAGTGGATATATCGTTCTTTTTACAGGCAAGTAGCAATGTGCCCAGTATAAAAACGTAAAATATGTTCATTTTCATAATCGCTGTGTTTAGTTTCTGTAAGCTTGTTCGTCAACCGGAATTGGGGACACAAAAATGCTATTGGAGGCAGGATAGATCAATCCGTTGGTATTGACTATGTCCCTGTTCAACCTTTTATGCATAAAGAAAATTTGGCTTTCTCCATAAAATTCCTTTCGTGCTTCACCCACAAGTTTGTCTATAAACTCGCTTCTGGTGATGTTTTTTGGCAAAGGTGTACCAATTCCACGGTGTTTACGTACTGTATCCACTAAAGCAGTTGCATTGATTGGGTCGCTATCAAAACTGGCCTCCGCAGCAATGTAATACACTTCCGACAGTCGTAAACCGGGCGTTACGGTTGGGTGAAGGTTTTTCAAAGGGCTGGAATTTGTCGTGTATTTCTGTAAAAAAGCCTTTCCAGTATTATTGGATGATGGTACGTCACGAAACCATTGCGCCCTGCGCCAGTCATCCGCACCCACTGTTGCTTTTTCATAGATTAAGTCCTTCTGGGTAATGGAAGGCACGTACATCGCGTCATTTTTAGTAAATAAGGCTGCAAAATGATCAACCTGATTATTGTCTTGTGAAACAAACCAGGCCGTAATCAGCTCCGGATAAAACACTTTATCTCTCTGTTCCGCATTTGTATTGTTAAAATCTGCACTCTGGGTCCATGGGAATTTTTTAGCGTCTATCACCTCTTTTGCATTCTGCAAACTATTTGGCAGATCATTCTTATACAAATAAACTCTGGCCAGCTGGCCGCAGACCGTATAATAGTTCATTCGGTGCCTTCTGTTCTGAAGAAACAGGGACGAACTATTTGTTTCCGTTGCTTTTTTTGCTTCCGGTGTACCGTCCGGGTAGACTTTACCTGGATAACCAATAATATAACCCGGGCTTAAAATAGGATCAGCGTTGCGAAGCAATGCCTTAGCGGCGGAAAGATCAGCAATTACTTTATCCAACACCACAGTTACGGTAGAGAAAGGCGTACTTTTTATAGAAACCGCCGTTACATAAGGGATAGCCGCAGCGCCAGGATTGTTTTTAAACGATGGCGCATACATCCTCAACAAGTCAAAGTGTAAGTAGGCGCGCAAGGTAAGCGCTTCACCTTTGATCAGCTCAAAGTTTTTGTCATGGAAGAGCGCTTTTTTCTCATCGATCACTTCAAGCATGGCGTTACAATTACTGATAGCCTTATAACACGCCGTCCAGATCTGATCATATTTGCTGATCAGTGTCTGATCGGTATAATTAAATGCAGCGATCTTCTGCAGGTTAAGATCGGTAAGCGTATAATTTTGCGCCATAATGTCCAGATTAGATATGGTAAGATTACCACCATATAGATCTCGGCTGGCACAATAGGTATAAACCCCGTTCAATGCTTCTTTGAAACCTTCCTCGGTTGTAAATAATTGTTCCTTTGTTACATCAGATTCAGGCTGTACATCAAGAAATTTCTTGCATGAAGTACAAACCAGCGAGCAGATAATAAATATATAGGCTAATTTTAATGATTTCATGTGGCTGTTTTTTTAGAAGGTGGCCTGTAAAGAAAATGTGATACTTCTGGCGAAAGGTGAATCTATACCCCGCTCTATTTCTACGGTCGAAGCCCTGAAAATATCATTCATGGTAATCGCCGTTCTTAAACTCTGGAATCCCGCCTTACGTACAAAATCCTTTTTAAAATCGTAGGACACGTAAACCGACTGCAGGTCTATTAAGTTCTCTTTTTGAATAAACCTTGAACTTGCTCTGGTTAATGAAAGATCCTGAATGTTTTTGTATAAAGCAGGATCTCCCGGGTTAACCCATCTTTGCGACAGTGCTCTCCTGTCAACATTAAAGCGAGGATCAGCATTTTCGATTCTGTCTACCAGCGTCTGGTTATAAATCTGTCCTCCCATGCGATAGTAAAAGCTAAAGCTGACCATGAAATTCTTATAGCTGATATTACTCCCCAGATTACCCGCTACCTTAGGTGTACTGTCACCCACAGGTTGAGTGTCTTTAATGTCGTAGTCGTAAGTTAATGTCCCATCTCTTTTTACATAAATTTCTTTACCATTTTCAGGATCAATTCCTAAAGACTTTACTGCATATATGGTATTGAGCGACTGGCCTTCATTATAGCGTAATAAGGGCATTGACAACAAGCCATTTGCAGCATTTTCGTTGTAGGCAGGATCACTCTGAAGATCGTCGATCTTATTGTTCAGCACTTTTAAAGAATTGGAGAGTTTAACCAATGTATTGGTATTGTGGGCCAGGTTACCGGTTATGTTGACATTCCAACCAGAAGTATTAATTGCGTTGGCGGTAAGATAGATCTCATATCCTTTATTGGCCATATCGCCAAGATTTTCCTTATAAGTAGTAAAGCCTGTAGATGGGGCAAGACTGATATCCGTAATTAGTCCTTTGGTAAGTTTGTAATAGTAGCGTGGGGAAAGGACTATACGGTCTTTAAACAATCCAATATCCAGTCCCGCATCATAGGTGTTGGTTTTCTGCCATTCCAAATTACTATTACCATAACCAAGCTGAGTGGCTCCGATACCTGTAGAATACCAGTTTTGCGAATAGTATCCATACATAGATCTGGACATATAGGGTTCGAATCCTACAGATCCAAGCGTTCCTGTACTGGCTTTTAGCCTCAATTGACTAATTACTGCCGATCCCTGAATGAAATCTTCATTATGAATATTCCATCCTGTACCTACGGCCCAGAAAGGAGCAAAACGCTTATTTGATCCGAATGCAGAAGAACCCTCCATCCTAAATGATCCATCTAGCAGATATTTGTTCTTATATGAGTAGTTACCCGAAAAGAATGCTCCAGCTGTTCTGTTGATCAGCACATTGCCAGCAGGACCGGAATTTTCTTTATAGATCCTCGCAAAACCTATATTGGTAAACCGGTCGTTAGAGAATCCCTGCGCCTCAACCGATTTAAAATCAGATTTGGCAGAAAGGACATTAGCACCTAGTACAAGATTGAAAAAATTGTCAGCCACCTGTTTGTTATAATTGATGGTTAAATTTCCGTCAATGGCCGTTCTGTTGGTTGTTGTATAGCGATAAGTTCCCCGATTATTCAATTTATCTGTTGCATAATCATAAAATTCGTTGCTGGAAGGAGAACGAAATATATCAGCTTTTGAATTGGTTTGATTTAGACTGATCAATCCTTTGATACGCAAGCTGGATGATAATTTGTAATCAGCAGAGAAGGCATCAATAATTTCCAGATAGGATTCTTTATTGAAATTGCTTAACCCGGCCTCAAACAAAGGGTTAAATACATGTACATTCTTATACTGGTTGTCCTGATTTCTGAATGTATTTACACGCCAGTTCGCCAGTTCCTGTATAACCCTGCCAGTACTGTCCGCTTTTGGAAAATACGGGTTCATTAAAGCATAGGTAGAAAAACTGCCATAAGGAGAATTCACAGCATTTGTCTGGTTAATAGAAAGATCATTTCTCAATATCAATTTGGGAGAAGGATTATAGGTAAAATTCATACCTCCACTATACCTATCTCTTGTAGCGCCTTTCATTACACCTGGCTGGGTTTGATATCTTAAATCAATGCCATAGCGGAAATTCTCGTCTCCACCCTGAGCGTTGAGCGAGTGTTTCTGTGCATAGCTATTGCGGAGTGGCTGCGACAACCAATAGGTATCCACACCACTGGCAACATTTCTTAACCTGGTAAACAGCTGTGCATCTAACACATCTTGCGGAGTATCGCCGCTTGATCCGCCAGTTCTGTACATGCCGGCAAGCTGCTCATAAGCTATTTTATCTTTGGCATTGAGCACCTGATAGTCGGAAAGGTCTGGCCCAGAAAAAGTAAGTTCATAATTATACCCCAGTTGCAGTTTACCGGCTACAGGAGCCTTTGTGGTAATCACCATAACGCCATTGGCCGCTCTCGATCCGTAAACCGCCGTAGCAGCCGCATCTTTAAGTAGTGTTATAGACGCAATGCGATTGATATCCATATCCATTACTTTTTGCAGAGATACTTCAAAACCGTCTAATATAAAAGCAGGCAAATTAAAGGAACTCGATAAGTTGTTCCGGTCGAGGACATCATCCTTATTAGCTGGCATGCCCGGCAGTGCTGTAGCACCACGTACGTTGATTCTTGGCAAGGCATTTGGATCTGATCCTGCAAGGTTATTATCCAGCAATCTGAAGGAAGGATCAAATGACTGAATGGCTTTCAACACATTTTGGGGGTTAGTTCTCTTCAAATCTTCTCCCTTAATAACGATGGCATTTCCCGTATAACTCTCTTTTTTTATGGTCTGGTAACCCGTTACAATTACATCGCTCATCAGGTTTACCTGATCTTCCATGCTCACCGTTAAAAACTTGGCATCACCTACCCTTACCTCTTTTTCTTTAAATCCGATGTAAGTGAAGATAAGTATATCACCTGGTTGTGCATCAATTTTAAACTCCCCCTTACTATTGGTTTGAGCCTTCACACCCTTATTTCCTTTTATAGTAATATTTACACCAGGAATTCCAACCTGATTTTGAGGATCAATTACTTTCCCGGTTATATCAATCCAGTTATTAGCAGTTTCGATATTATTTTCGGCAATACTATTACGCACAACAATGGTCTTGTCGACAATGTTAAAGGTTAAATTCTGATCAGCAAGACACGCTTTAAGCGCCTCTTCCAGAGGAACATTCTTCAACTCTACATTTAGGATCTGTCTGTTCAGGTTAACCTTCCCACTATAGAAAAACAGGTATCCTGTTTGTTTTTTAATATCCCTAAAAACGCTTTCAAGTGTGGTGTTTTTCCTGGAAACAGTGACACTTTGTGAATAGCTGGCAGCCGACAAATGCATCGTGCCAATCAGTAATAAAATAGCGGTTAATTTCATCACTATTAGTAATTTGTACTTTACCCGCCGCATAGAAAATACGGGGTTGTAAAGAAAAGTTAATTTCATACTTTTGGAATAGAATTAAGTGAATAAATAGCAACCCGGTCTCAACAGCTGGCTGCTGACTTTTTTTTGACCGGAAGTGGTGAGATACTTCCGGTTTTTTAGTCAAATCTTTTGTGGTGCTCGATCTATTGTAGTTTTCTTATCATTTGTGGTTGGTTTAGTCGGTTAAAGATTAGGTTCATTATTTATTGAATCAGGAACTATTGCCGGGATGATCGTTGGTTATACGACACTTTAACGGTTTTCCCTGCAACATCAAAATTTACATTATTGAGTTCCAGTATTTTAAATACTTCTGAAAGTTTACTGCTTCTGGAGATTTCTCCAAAATATTTTTCCTCGTTTATCGGGCCAACGTATATTACATTCAAATCATACCATCTGGCAACCTGTCGCATTACAGATTTAAGATCATCGCCTTCAAAGGAGAAAATCCCATTGATCCAGGCGGTTTCCTTATTGATATTGACCCGATGTTTGGCGATAGAATTTCCATAGGCTCTATCCAAAACTGCCTGCTCTCCAGGCTCAATTAACGTGGATGCTTTAGGTGTAGAGACGCTCACAGCACCTTCCAGCAAAGTTGTTTTTATCGCTTGTTCATCTGAATAAGCATTAACATTGAAATGAGTCCCTAACACCTCTACAGTCTGCATACCGGAAATTACCCTAAACCGACTGTTCTTATGCTTAGCCACTTCAAAATAAGCTTCACCATTTAGCTCAACCAACCGATCCTCGTTGTCAAGAGATGTAGGGAAACTTAAAGAGGACGCTGAGTTCAGCATTACTTTGGTTCCGTCTGAAAGCATGATGGTATATTGTCCACCTTTTGGAGTAGAAATTGTATTACGAACATTTTCTGTTGACTTTTCATTTGCGTCAACTACTGTATAAATCAGTTCACCATCTTTAGATTTGCTGACACTTATACCGGATTGCTTAGAAATTTCACCTTTAGCGGCATTATTCAGCACAATTTGCTGCCCATTTGCCAGGGTAAGAATAGCCTTATTACCACCAGGGCTAATGGTACGGTCCATTTGTGCTATGGGATCAGTTTTCTGTTGATAAGTAAACCAATAAATTGAAACCGAAACAAGCAACAATGCTGCTGCTACTCCGTATTTGATCCAGCCATAATTTAGCTTCGTAATTTTCGGACCGGCAATAGTCTGATCTATCCTTTCCTTAATGATATCTTTTAATTCATAAAACGATGGTTCATTTTCATCATTAATAAGATCTTCTTTGACATCAAACATATTATAATAAGTTTCGAGGAACTTTGTTTCCTCCAAACTGGACTTTTGCTGCCTGTATTTTCTAAGAATTTCCCTAAAATAGTCTTTGTAAGCCTTTTTCATTACCCGGTTTATACACCTATGAGTCTCAAAATCAAAAATAGCCCACGCAGAATTAAAATTTTTATTTTTTTATTCCAAAACAGCCAAAAGTCAGAGTTTTATCGCGTCTGACAGTATAGAATAACAGTATAAAACAGCATTAATGATGTTCTAAGCGTATTTAATGCTTTGCCCAATTGATTTCTTACGGTTTTTGGTGAAATCTGCAATCTATCAGCAATTTCCTGGCTACTTAAATCTTCTTCAAAACGCATTTTAAAGATAATACGTTGTTGTGTAGGGAGTGCTTCTATCAGCTGATGAAAGGCTTCAAGAAACTCTGCATGCAATATTTTTGCATCGGCATTTCCGAGTGTACCTTCAAGCTCAGCCACTGTATCAGGAAGCGCAGCATATCTGCCTTCTTTCTCAAGATGTTTAAATACACCATTTCTTGCAGCTACATTTAAATAAGCCGGAAGATTCTCAATTGGATTTGTTGTACCTCTGGTCCAAAGCTGAACAAATACATCCTGAGCAATATCCTGAGACCGCTCTATATCATTCAACCTTTTAAAGGCCGTATTAAAAACCAGCTTCCAGTATCTGTTATATAAAATATCAAAAGCATGCTTGCTCCCCTTACTCAGTTGGAGTAAGAGTTCATTATCTCCGACACTATTTAAACTTTCAGCGTACATCTTCACCTTTAACAACCAAATCTATAAATATTTATAATACTTGATGTGAACCAATGAAAAATAAAAACTGCTGAATTGTCCAATTTTTAAGATGTCGATTGTTATAAAGCATAAACAATCAAAATTTAAGGACTAGCATATGAAAATTGTAGTAATTGGAGGCACAGGTCTCATCGGAACAAAACTGGTAAAAACTTTAAGTGAGGCTGGGCATGAAGTATTAGCTGCTTCCCCGGCCACGGGAGTAAATGCGGCTACCGGAGAAGGTCTTGCAGCAGCATTAGCTAACGCAGAAGTAGTTGTTGATGTAGCCAACTCTCCATCATTTGAACAAAAAGCCGTATTGGATTTTTTCGAGACCTCCGGCCGCAACCTGATAGCAGCAGAAAAAGAAGCAGGGGTAAAACACCATGTTGCGCTATCAGTAGTCGGCACTGATCGTCCGAACGCCAACACCTATTTCCTGGCCAAACTTGCACAGGAGAAGTTAATTCAGGAATCCGGAATTCCTTACTCTATCCTGCATGCCACCCAATTTTTCGAATTTGTAGGTGGTATTGCCCAGTCAGGAACCCAGGGAGATCAGATCCACGTCTCACCAGCACTATTCCAACCTATCGCTTCTGACGATGTCGTTGCGGCTCTGGCCGAGATCGCTGTTGGACCTCCATTAAATGGTGCAACAGAAGTAGCCGGCCCGGAAAAAATCGGACTTGATGAAATAGTCAGAAAGTACCTTAGTCTTAAAAATGACAACAGGGAAGTAATTTCAGACGTCCATGCCCCATATTTTGGCGCAGAAATCAACGATCAATCTCTCGTTCCAGGGGCCCACGCCCGTATCGGTCAGCAAACCTATGGAGACTGGATTCGCATTGCAGGTAATTTAAGATAAGTTACCACACCCATTAAAATTATTGAATTGGGTTGCAATAAATGGCAACCCAATTTTTTATTACCTTTATTATTTCGACAATAGCTGGCCGACCAAATCGTCCAGCGCTTTAGCATTTACTTCGCTGCTACCCACAAATTTCTTCACAATAATGCCATTCTTATTGATCAGTATTTTAGTCGGATATGCACTGACATTATATTTTTCGGACACAGATAGTTTTCCTTCTTCTGCCTGCTCATTTAGAACATTGATCCAGCTCATCTGATCCTGATCCAATGCTGCAGTCCATTTTTTATAATTATCCTCAGGCTTTCCACGTTCATTCGCTACACCTAAGATCTCCAATCCTCTGTCTTTATATTCCGCATATAATTTGCGCAAGTGAGGATGGGTTTGGCGACATGGAAAGCACCAGCTGCCCCAGAAATCTAACAATACCAATTTACCTTTAAGAGAAGCCAAACTAACGGCTTTACCATTTCTATCTTTTAAGGTAAAATCAGTAGCTACAGCACCAAGGGCAGTTGCTTTTGATGACGTTATACGCTTTGCAAAGGCCTGTCCTTCAGTTGAAGCTTTTATTTCTGGCAGAGCCTGCTTAAACAAAGGTTCTATTTCAGATGGTTCTAAGATGACTCTGGTATACTCATTTAGCATGTCGAGCGCTGTGCCGGATTGTGGATGGCTAAACAGATAAGCCTTCTTCACTGAATCTATCTGGAAATCAATTTTCGACCTTTTCCTGGTATAGTTGGCTATACCTAAGCTATCCTTATTTTTATACGCCGGAGCACCTTCTTCCTTATAAGCTTTACTGTTCGCAGCATAATATGGATCTAACTTTGCTTTCAGTTCTTGCCTGTCTTCATCAGCCTTTGAGCCCTTAACAATGGTGCTGTTCAGTTTTTGAGTAGCATTTGCACTAATCTTTCCTTCATCCATGTAAAATTCATGGGCATAATCTTTTAGCAGGCGTGTTCTTGCATGATATTTTTCTACACTATCTGCAACCTTTAGCTGAATTACTGCTATAACAGGGTAAGCAATCCGGCCTTTGAAGGTATAAGTCCCATCATTCAATTTTGTGCTGTCTATTATCTCTTTGCCATTCTGTTTAAATTTCAAATAAATGGTTTGATCTACCGCACGTTTGTAATCAGACACTTTACCCGTTAAGGTGAAGGGATTGCCTATTTGTGCGGCGCCAAATAATGGCGCCAGCATAAGTGCAAAAACATATATAAGTTTACTGTTCATGGGTTATCTTTTTTCTTTATAGAACATACTTGTTATTTTTCCAAAGCCCGAATAGGTCTTAACCGGGCTACCCAATGCTCCTGTAGGAGAAACATTAAACTCATTTATTTTTCCTTCAGCTCCATTATAAGTTGATATATACAATTTATCTGTTGTTCTCAGAATCTGATAAGAGGTACTGAATTCTGCTACCCTGCTTACAGAGAACTTCATGTCTGTAATTTGTTCACCGCCAGCTGCTGTATAAGCTATTGTTGATGTATTGGACTTATAATCATACACCATTACATTATTTCCGGAAACATAATAAATATGCGGAAGTTGTGTAGAACCAGCAAAGATTGTAGCACTACTCATCGCTGCAGATACAGGGATTTCTGCATAGGCTGCTGCTGCTTTTTGTGTACTTATTGGATATATCTGATAGAAATACATTTTTCCGGCGTCATCCTTCATTAGCCAGTTGTAATAGGCATACTGGTTAGAATAACAGGCATATACACATTTTTTCTTTACGTTATTCGGATCAAATGCTCCGGGACTTGACATATCTGTGCTGTAGGTATTCAATTGGCCTACGCTGTTACCGGTAAACCAAAGAAAACGTCCGTTTTTCTGATCATAACAAATGAAGTTTGTTGTAATAGCTGGTGTGTTTGCTTTCCCTGCAGTTGTAGAGGTGATGACGAAAGGCGCTACCTCATAATCACCAGGCAATACTCCATCAAAAAAAGGTGTAGTCCCGCCTGTTGAGCCGAACTGGACTTTGCCATTTACCAGCGCATAAATGGCATTTCCGCTCCAGTATCCCTGAATTGCCGATAACTCTGCCGGTGCGGATGGAGGCGCTGATAATAGTCCGGAAAAAGGACCGGCCTGCTGATAAGTTTCAGGATCCAGTTGCATGGTAGTCTTGCCGGGAGCAGATACGAACACGTAGTAAGGTTTTTGTATCTGTTCTCCTGCTTTGTAGTAAAAACCTGTCAACTGGCCTATAGGTGCAGGAATGTAGCTGCCCTTGTTAGCCTCACTATATAAGTTTCTGTAAATTTTTCCGTCAAATCCCAGATGGCTGATGTCACCTCCCTGTGGTTTTTCTTCCAGTACCACAATACCACTTCCAAACTTAGATACGATGGTAATATGGGTTTGAACTGTCGAGGTAATATTCGTACTGACATCTTTCACTACATACATTAGTGTGTAACCACCTAATGGCGCATTCATGGCAACTTTCAGGTCTTTTTTATCAGAAAGTTCAATTTTAGGCCCAAAAGCATCACTGAAGATATACCAGCTATAGGTATAGGTACCATTGGTAACATTTTCCTGTGTCACTGCAGGCGAAATACGAAGTGTATCATTCAGCAATATATCTATATTGTCAGCTGTGCTCAGCGCAGTAACTTTAATTTCGTTGATAGGTTTTAAATCATAGTTGCTCTTGTCTTTCATACATGCTGGAAACAGCATGGAAAGGATGACAAAGCTTAATAATGATAATATTTTAGATTTCATCTGTTTATAGTTTAGGGAATGTAACCTGATTACCTGTTTCATCCAGCATTGGTCCGTTTACTTTTTCATACTCATATAGGGCTGAAACAAGTTTGGCTAAATAAGTATACATCTGTGTTGACGTAGGAGATTCTGCAGCATCCCTAGCTCTCGGCCCCCACACTACTCTTCCTGTGATGTCAATTATAAATTTGTATTTCGTGGCACTATAGGTTCCAAAGAAAAGCTTAAACCAACTACCGCTGACATCCCAGGTATCAGGTTTTAAAAGCTGATCACTCAACTTGATCAGGTAACCGGGCACATAAGTGCCGAGTGCTTCTCCGTTGAATGTATTATTTGTTTTGGTATTTATAATCTGAAGTGGAAACTCAGCGCTGGTCGCAATTTTCACATACAGCCTTACCTGCTTCGCTTTAAGGTCTGCCGTTCTTTTGATGAGCACAGGAACCCTTCCGGTAAGCTCATTTGCTTTAATTTTGGTCTCCAGTATTTGATAGTGTGTTCCGGCAAGAGCCGTAGTTAAGCTTTCGTCCACTTTCAGCGGCACTGTACGGTCTACGGAAGACATATTGCCCGAAATTTTTACAGGAATGTAAATGGTATCCGACATCAGCGTATTGGCTCTTTCGGCAAAGGAATAGCTCATGCTGTCTCTAACCCCGACAAATTTTTCCTTATCGATATAAATGCCCGCTTTATCTTCATACATCAGTTCTTCCTTTTTGCAGGAAGCCATAATCAGCAGGACAATGAGTGAGAGGAATTGAATTTTATGAATGTGAAATGTAGTTTTCATTTTTTTTCGCTTTAAGGTTATCTGTTACCAAATTCAATTTCAGTGTCAGGTAGAGGAAACACATAGGTCGCTGCCGTCATGGTCACTGCCGACCTCGGAACCGGAAGTATTCCCAAACGTTTGTAGTAGAAGAACAACTGTCCTTCTGCATAAAACTCTTTGGTGTACTCTTTGGCAATTTCCTGCATTCTTACCGTCTCAGTAAAAGGGGAAGTCAATGCTGGCAGTCCGCGGTTTATCCTGATTTCGTTAACAAGGGTACTCGCTTCCGTAAGGTCTGTGGTAGCTTCAGCGGCTATATAATACATTTCTGAAAGCCTGATTAATGGCACCTGATTGCTGAGCTGCAGATTAGTAATACCATCCTGCCAGAATTTACTGCTATAAGCGAATCCATTGGCTGTTCTGATATGATACAGGTAACGGTAATCGGTAGAACCACCCTGAGCAATATCAAATACCGTATTCATGGTTGCAGTAGTCAGAAAGAAAGTAGAGTTCTGGAAACCTGTATTTCCTTCCAGACGGAAACGTATGTCTACAAGTGTTTTAATTAAAGGCAAATTCAGTGCAAAGACCTGCTCGGTAGAGAAAGTTCGGTCCTGGTTGGCCGTCAGGTTAAAAGTATTACGGTTTACGAATGGAAACTTTGCAGAAGCGATCACTTCCTTTGCATATTGGAGTGCTTTTGCTTTATCGCCTGCGTACAGGTAGATCCGTGCTTTCAGCGCTTTTACCGCCCAGTAGTTAAAGTGATTACGCGTATAGTTGGTAAACTCGTCGGCACTCGCCTCAGTGTTGTATACGATTTCCTGATATACTGATAACAGTTGTTCTGCTTCATCCAGATCTTTTAAACAAAGCTCAATCACCTCAGCAGTAGTGCTTAATGGACTTATTTCTTTGCTAAAGGATTTAATATACGGGATAGCTTTTATTGACCCGCCATTTACCGGAACAGGACCAAACATACGCAGTAAGTCAAAATGCATATATGCTCTTAAACCCAAAGCTTCACCTTTTACCAGGTTATAATGGTTTTTCAGAAATACACCTTTGGCCTGATCTACATGGTCGAGGATATTGTTCACGCCACCTATTGCTTTATACATATTGCCCCATATTGTTGCTATAGTTGATTTTACCACCGGTGCTGTATAATTATATCTGGCATGCTCCAGCAAGGGATGGCCGCTGGCGGTAGTCTGGTAGTTCTGTCCCATGGCACTGATGGTTGTCATCGTCAGGTTATCCGCGTAGAGCCCTGTTCCCATCTGCAGGTATGAGCCCAGTAAAGCCTGATTGAAGCCTGCTTCAGTACTGAACATTTCGTCCTGAATCACCTGGGTGCCTGGTTTTACATCAAGCCATTTTTTGCAGGAGGTAATACCTGTTGCAAGCAGGCAGAATAGTAAGATATATACTTGCTTTTTCATAAAGCTATAGTTTTAATTAAAATATACTTGTGGATATGTTGAAAGTAAAGTTGTGCGCAAATGGATAGTCCAATCCACGCTCCCTCTTGATCGTAGAGATCTGGAAAGGATTTGCGACGTACAGCTCCAGTCTGGTATTGGAAAGACGTGCTTGCTTAAGCCATTTCAGATGCTCAGGAAACTGATAGCTAAATGATACCCTTGAAGCCTCAATCATATATTCCTTTTGTACAAATCTTGAAGTAGCCAGTGTACTTTCCACTACAGCCTTACCATCCGCACTGCCAATGATACCTTTAAAGAAGGTTTGATCTCCAGGTTTCTTCCACCTGTCGCTGGATACCCGACGATCTAAATTGTAAGTGATATCAGCATTTTCTATACGGTCTACCAAAGTCTGGTTATACAGATCGGCTCCAAGGCGGTAGGTCATGTAAATGTTAACCCCAAAGCCCTTGTAATCCACACCCGTACTCAGTGTGCCTGATACCCGTGGTCTGGTATCACCTACAGCAACTTTGTCATTGGAATTCCAGACATAAGTTGCATTGCCATTTATATCAAGGAAGATCTCCTGTCCATTTGCCGGGTCAATACCTAAACTTCTAACTACATATAATGATGTTAATGATTGGTTTTCCAAATAATAGCTTTTCGGTTTTTTCCTGTTCACATCATTTACATCCTTGTCTGCCGCATTAGCTGCATCATTTAGCTTCCGCAAAGAATTTGATAGCTGAGTAATGGTATTTGTATTTCCATATGCCGATAAACCAGCTCTCCAGTAAAAAGCTTCTTTAGGCTTTTGGATGATGTTGACATTAACACTACCCTGCCATCCCATATTCCTCAGTGCACCTGCATTTTCCTTGTAACTGTCGAAACCTAATGAAGGCGGAGTGGTAATATCAAGGATGAGGGAGTTAGTTGTATTATAGTAAAAGTCACCGGATAAACTGATCCTGTTGTTCCACAAAGTCGCATCTATACCAGCGCCGCGCTTCATACTTTTTTGCCAACCCAAAGTCGAGTTTCCATATCCCATCAGATAAGCACTCAACTGGTTCAGGTAAAACTGATCAGCATAATAATTATAGGTAGTTAAAGCCATATAAGGAGGAAAGTTCTGATCCCCTGTGGTACCTACAGAACCGCGGATTTTAAGAAAAGAAATGAACTTTACATCCTCCATGAATTTTTCACGGTGAATATTCCAGCCCAGACCTGCCGACCAGAAAGGAGCTACACTTCTGTCTTTTCCAAACTGTGATGAAGCGTCCATACTGACAGAAAAATCTAATAAATACTTGTTGTCGTAAGCATAGTTGGCATTCATTCTTCCACTGATCAATCGACTGATACCCTGGCTTCCAGACGGCTTAGCTGTTGTCGGATCGTATTTACTTGCAAATATCAATTCTGCCACCTTTTCATTGGGAAATCCTATAACCGAAGTATTGAAAGTTTGCTCTTTTCCCTCATTAGCATTTAAGCTTCCTGTAAAGAATACCAGGTTTTTATTCCATGTCTTCCTGATATCAAACCCCAGATTNGCATCTATCANATCTGTTTTACCTGTGCTTTTGTTGTATTTTCCTCGTTCTGTGATGGGCTTNGATTCAAAAGCTGTATTTCTAGCCGANAAGTAATAATCTGATGAAGTATTGTTATGTGTATATCCTACACCACCCATGAAGCGNAGCCACTTTAACGCNGACCATTCAAATCTGAAATTATTGGTGAAACCGAGCTGTTCATTAAAATTTTTACCCGGCAAGGCCGCATTGTATAAAGGATTTCCGTAGTAAGCGTATAGCACTCCGGTGTTGTTTCTTCTTGGTTCACCGAGAAATCTGGCAAACTGTCCGTTCTCATCATATGGCGACCAATACTGGTTGAGTTTTGTATAATCAGAAAAACTGC
>Ga0065714_10002588_pt1 | contig 44774 bp, 32 predicted proteins | sample MisRhiReplicate2_FD_59101 | JGI IMG/M metagenome (GOLD analysis project Ga0065714, IMG submission 59101) | Miscanthus rhizosphere microbial communities from Kellogg Biological Station, MSU, sample Rhizosphere Soil Replicate 2: eDNA_1 v2... | ecosystem: Host-associated > Plants > Roots >... | reverse complement strand
AAAGCAAGCACACAATTGCCAGCGGAATATTTTTTAAGTGATTCATAATGATTGGTTTATTTGTTAACAACCTGTTGATTGATATTGTTTTTGGCTGATGTTAGGGCATTTTGATAAGCTGATTATGAAAAAGCTAATCCCTTGTTAATAGGACTAGCTTTTTTGCTTTTTAAATTTTGTAATGATCGACAACTTAAGATCTGTATTTCCTAATTTTCTATATTCCATTCTGTTATATTTTTTGATGACACAAAATTCCTCAAAAAATGGGTGTCATCATAATAGTATGAATAGTAGCTTGGTATTATTTAATAATAGTAGATTAAGTGGGTTGCACCTGGTACTGCTCTTTCTCGTTAATAGCAGGGTTTGGGTTAGCTACTTAGGAATTTTGAAAATGAACAGATTTGAAGTGTTGATTGGCAAACCTTTTGTTACCTATTGGCTAAACCTTACAAACCGCCAAATTTAAAATGAATATAACGCCTTTAAATACAGACACGCAACAGGTTGCCGAGCTAGAATCATTGATAGAAGCCCTGGATGATATTATCCTGGAGTTAACGGCGGAATCCGTAATTAAACGGGTGTGGGTAAAAGACATGGCCAAATTATTTATGCCTCCAGAAAGTTTTATTGGTAAAAGTCTTACGGAGGTTTTTGGAGAATTTGGGGATAAGTTTAATGCGTGTATAAAAAAACTATTGGATACAGGGGAAAGACAAGAATGTATATATCCTGATTTCGATCCAAATAAGCCTAATTGGTATTGTGCTAAATTTCAAAAAATAGACTCCAACCAATCGGGGATAAGGATAATCTGTATAATAGAAGATATTACTTATAAAAAAGATATTAGTGATCAACTGCACCAAAGTACTTTAGAGCTAAAGAGAATTAATAATTTACTTGAGATCGGATTAGGTATCTCAAAAATGGGAGGGTGGGAATATAATGCTGCAAACTATGAACTTTTTCTAACTAACCAAATCTATGATATTAATGGGTACGATCAGCGTGTAACTATTGATCGGGGCAATGTGCTGGATTCTTTTGACAAAATAAATAAGTTGAAGCTATTGAGAGCTTTGAAAAAAACTTTTGATCAAAATATACCTTTTGATATTGAACTTCAACTGACATGCCAAAAAAGAAACAAAAAGTGGGTACGCCTGGCAGGAGTTCCTGTGATGGATGGCCAAAAACCTCAATCGATCCAGGGCATATTAAAAGACATCACTCAGCATAAAAACAATGAGCTTGAACTGATAGAAGCGAAAAATCTTGCGGAACAAATAGCCAGAAAAAGAACCGAGACGCTCTCTATCATGAGTCACGAAATTCGAACACCTTTGAATGCAATTATTGGCATCAGTAATCTTTTAAGTCAAACTGTATTTCCGGAAAAGGAAATCATGCAGTATGTTGAACACCTCGGCTTCTCATCAAATCATCTGTTGCATTTGATTAATGATATTCTGGATCTTGAAAAGATCGAAAGTAGAAAGATGGAATTGGATGAAGTGGAGACAGATCTCGTTTTGCTGGTGAGTAATGTAAACAAACAGTTTTTACCATTAGCTGAATCTAAAAACCTTGAATTGAATTTTTGTCATGATGATCAGATTCCTAAATTAATGATGGTCGATGACCTTCGCTTGAGAAGGATATTCAATAATTTAATTGGAAATGCAATCAAATTTACAGAAAAGGGAAGGGTAAGCATTACATTAAAAACAGTTGGGATACAATTTGATCGGGCAAGTATTTTGTTTCGGATTGCCGATACAGGCATTGGAATTCCTAAGCATCTTCAAAACCTTGTGTTTGATAAATTTCATCAGGTGCATCGGGCTTCTCATAGAGAACAACAGGGAAGTGGATTAGGGCTTAACATTACTAAGGGCTTGATCAGGCTATTTAAAAGTGAAATCAAATTAATCAGTAATCCAGGTGAAGGATCGGTATTTGAGTTTCTAATTGATTTCAAATTATGTAAGCCCTCTGTTTCTTTAAAGCAGAGCATTTTATCTGATACCAATTTGCCTAATCTACCGGAATTCAAATTGTTGATAGTGGACGATAACCCTACTAATTTGCTGGTAGCCTCGAGCCAACTAAAGCGTTTTGGAATTATCGCCAGACAAGCTGATAGTGGGGGTGCTGCATTGGAATTATTGAAAACCGAGAATTTTGATGTGGTACTGATAGACTTGCATATGCCAGTGATGGACGGCTACCAGTTATCCGGATATGTTCAAGATCAATACCCTCAAACTAAAATTGTCATTTTTACTGCAGATGTTTTAGAAGAAGTAAGAACGCGACTTAAGGAAATGGGCATTAAGCACATTTTATCTAAACCTTTTAATCCCGGGGAGATGTATGAGCTTTTTCTGGATGTGATAAAAGACTGAAAAAGCAAGGTAAAATACCCCCTGGATAAATTTCCAAGGGGCCAAAATCAATTTATTCTGCTGCTGCCTGTTCGTTTACGAAGTTCTCAGCCACTTCGGTTAAAGCCACATCAGTTGCTTTTTCATTGTCAAGAGTGCGCTGAAGTAGTTCCATTACATCCGAATGCCCCATAGTACCAGCTAATGTTCTTAAAGTTCCATAGGTAGCAATTTCGTAATGCTCTACTTTTTGGGCTGCCATAATTAAACCTGCATCACGGGTTAAGGTGCCTGTCTCAGTATCCGCAATAATTGCATTTGCTTCTTCTACTAAGCCTTCCATGGCATCGCATTTTTTTCCCTGTGCTTTTTCACCGAGTAACTCAAATACCTGTTCCAAAGTGGTAATATGAGTTTTGGTTTCTTCGGCATGCTTTTCAAAGGCATCAGCAAGTTCGTGGCTGGTAGCTGCCTTTTGCATTTTTGGCAAAGCTTTAGATAAATGTTTCTCTGCCCAATAGATATCTTTTAGCTCATCAACAAAGAATTCATGAAATTCAGAATTACCCATTTTTCCTGTGTTTTCAGCGGTTTTTTTTGAAGCGGTTTTGCCGCTAGTCGTTTTTTTAGTTTCCATAATGTTGTTTTTATAGGATTAAGATGAGAGGAGTATAGATGGGAGTAGTTATAACCTTCTAACTCATGGAAAGTTTTCCAAATCAAATAAAAAATAGAAATTATGGGAATTAAAGGAGGTTAATTATAGTCAATATCTAAGTTGTAATGGTAAACTAATCCCGCAAGGTTCTGTGCTGAGAATTTTGCTTGCCTTACTTTGTTAACCGCCGGATCCAGACTGAAATTTCTTGCAGTTCGGAAATCTGCTTTTTCTAAAACAGACCTGACAAAAGTTGCACCTGAAAGATCGCAATTATGAAATACGGCAGCGGTTAAATCGCTTTCTTCAAAATCACTTTCTTTGAGGGAGCAGTCTATGAACTTCGTTTTCCTAAGCTTGGTGCCATAAAAAGTCGAATAATCAAGGTGACTCTGCTCGAAATGAAAGGAAAATAAGAATTTGTTGCACTTTGAAAAATCAATACCCAATACTTTACAGCCGGTAAAAGTGACATCTTTAAATCCTGTACCTGTAACTATTGTGAGCGAAAAATTGCACTGCTTAAAGTGGCAATCCATGAAATCATTATGGCTCAAATTACTTTTGGAAAAATCACAGTTTATAAATTCACATCTTATAAACTCACGGTTTTCTAAGCGTTTTTCCGCATAATTGATACCAGTAAATGTTTTGTCCTGGTGGACAGTGGTCTCATTTGAATCGTTCATGGATCTTTGTCTGTTCTCCAAAGATGCCAATTTTTAATTAAGATGGTACCAACGCACTGAACAATATTTCAACCGGATGCAGCGCTTTTCTTGATGTCCCATCTTTGATCTGATGACGACAACTGGTTCCTGTTGCTGCTATAATTATTTCATTAGTTTGTTTTCTGACATCCGGCAGCAATACAAGTTCAGCAATTTGCATGGATAGATCGTAATGCTCCTTTTCATATCCAAATGAACCAGCCATACCGCAACAGCCCGAGGGAATGGTTTGTACAGTATAATTCTCCGGAAATGAGAGCACTTGTTCAGTTGCTCCAAGGGCATTAAAAGCTTTTTGCTGGCAATGGCCGTGTAGCTTAATAGATTTGGGGGCAGTTGTAAATTGCGATTTTAAAATATTTCCTTTCCGGATTTCTTTTGCTAAAAATTCATCAATCAGAAATACATTTGCTGAAAGCTTTTTTGCAGCTTCCAGCTGTTCTTCATTCACCAGATCTGGATATTCATCTCTGAAAGTCAATATTGCGGAAGGTTCAATACCAACAAGTGGTGTCTCCTCCGTTATCAGGTTACTTAAGCACCATACATTATGCTGTGCAATTTTTTTCGCTTTTCGCAGCAATCCCTTGGAAATAGACGCTCTACCACTTTCCAGGTGCTTTGGTATAATTACTTCGTAACCCAGGGCTTCAAGTAGCAGGATAGCCTTGATACCAATCTCTGTATCCTGGAAATTGGTAAATTCATCGCAAAAAAGATAAACCTTTCTGGTCTTGTTTTTTGGATGTTTATGTTTTCGCTGATGTTTCTTAAACCAGTTATTTAATGTCATCTGATACATTTCTGGCATGCTGCGCTGCGGAGCAAAACCTGCCATTTTTTTTACCACGCCACTTAAATAGGTGCTTGTCATTGTCCAGTTGTACAATGAAGGAATTACAGAGCCTAATGCTGCAATCCTGCTAAAATTAGCAATCAATCGGGATCTTAATGGGACGCCGTTTGCATCCTGATAATGCTGTAAAAATTCGGCTTTCAACTTTGCCATATCTACGTTGGAAGGGCATTCAGATTTGCATCCCTTACAGCTCAGACAAAGGTCCAGTACTTCTTTGATCTCTTTATGATCAAACTTGTTGATCTGGTTGGAATTCGTTAAAAAGTTTCTCAGGATATTTGCTCTTGCCCTTGTGGTGTCTTTTTCATCGTGCGTAGCCATGTAAGAAGGGCACATCGTTCCTCCGGCCAGGTGTGATTTTCTGCAATCACCGGATCCGTTACATTGTTCTACATGTTGTAACATGTTTTGTCCGGCATAGCGGAACACGGTTTTAAATGTAAAATCTTTTTGACCAGGTGTATACCTGAGCATCGTGTCCATAGGAGGGGTATCAATGATCTTACCGGGATTAAAGATTTGTTTTGGATCCCAGATATGCTTGACTTCTTTGAGTAAAGCATAATTTTTTGATCCAATCATCTGTTCAATAAATTCACCCCTTAACCGGCCATCTCCATGCTCACCACTTAACGAACCTTTATATTTTTTAACCAGCGCAGCTATTTCCTCCGCAATTGTCCGGAACATTTTGTTTCCTTCTGCTGATTTGAGGTTCAGGATAGGACGTAAATGTAATTCGCCGGATCCTGCATGTGCATAATGCACAGCGTACAAGCCATGTTTTCTAAGTATTTCATTAAAATCACGGATATAAGCCGGCAAATCCTGCACATCCACGGCAGTGTCTTCAATTACCGGTACAGCTTTTTCATCGCCAGGTAAATTGCTTAATAAGCCAAGTCCGGCTTTTCTGAGCGACCATATCTTTTTTGTGTCGCTTCCAAATAGCAAGGGAAAGTGGTAACCTAGACCTAATTCACGTAGTTCCGCTTCAACTTTTTTTGCTGTTTCATTCACTTCATCTATAGTATCCCTGGCATATTCAATCACTAGTAANGCTTTTGGATCTCCCTGAACAAAGAAGTTGTTTTCTCGCTGTTCAATGTTGTCTCTCGTACATTCCAGAATATAGTGATCAATCAGTTCGACTGCATTTGGCTTATACTTTAAAGCGATCAGATTTGCTTTTAAAGCATCTTCCAAACTATTGAAATGTACGCAAAGCAAACCTGAATGTTCGGGTGGGAGCGGTTCAAGGTTAAGTTTTATTTCCGTGATGAAGGCAAGTGTACCCTCTGATCCGGCAATAAGCTTGCAAAAGTTAAAGTCTTCCCCGCCAGCTGTAAATGGCGCGCTGTCCAGCAAAATATCTATTGCATAGCCTGTATTACGCCTTTCTACACTTGGTTTTGGAAATTCTTTTCTGATCTCCCGTTGATTGTTATAATCGCTCAGTATAGCTCTGATAGATCGGTATAGCGATGCTTCCAATGTTGTTCCTTCACCTTTAGCAATGAAATCATCAAAGTTCAGCGCCTTAAATGTTGCTGATGAACCATCGCTTAGTAAAGCTGTTATTTCGAGGGTATGCTCTCTTGTACTTTTGTAAACGATGGAGTTGGAGCCGCAGGAATTGTTACCAACCATACCACCAATCATCGCACGGTTGGCTGTTGAAGTTTCAGGACCAAAGAACAACCCATAGGTTTTCAGGTAGCTGTTTAACTCATCCCGTACTACACCCGGCTGTACCTTTACCCATCGTTCTGTAGTGTTGAGTTCCAGGATTTTATTAAAGTGTCTGGATACATCTACAACGATACCGCTACCTACTACCTGACCTGCCAGGGATGTCCCGGCGGTACGGGGGATCATCGAAGTACCTTCGCGATCAGCAAAAGTGATGAGTTGCTTAAGGTCGTTCACCGAAAGCGGTATAGCTACCGCAAGCGGCATCTCTGAATAGGCAGAAGCGTCAGTGGCATACAATACCCTGGTCGTTTCATCTGTATAGAATTCGCCATCCATTGATCTGGCCAGTAACTCAAGCTTTTTTTTCATCAATATACAATTTGCTTTTCAATGGTGATGAAGCTATCATGAGCAATATTTCATTGCTGTTTAAGCGCATTTGCTCATGATGGTTTCATCAGTTAGGTTCAGGTAATAATTACTTAAAGATCAAATTTTATTGCTTGTGCCAAAGGCAGAATATTCGAATAATTTATGGTATTGGTTTGTCTGCGCATATAAACTTTCCAGGCATCTGATCCGCTTTCTCTTCCACCACCAGTCTCTTTTTCACCGCCAAAGGCTCCACCTATTTCAGCACCGGAAGTTCCAATATTCACATTCGCAATGCCACAGTCTGAGCCATTCGCTGATAAAAATTGCTCAGCCTCGCGCAGGTTTAAGGTCATTATAGCGGAAGATAATCCTTGTGGTACATCGTTCTGCATATTTATCGCCTCATCAAGGTTAGCATATTTCATCACGTAGAGTATTGGTGCAAATGTTTCCTCCTGTACAATTTCATAGTGATTTTTTACTTCTGCAATACAAGGCTTAACATAACATCCTGATTCAAAACCTGAACCACTAAGTACGCCACCTTCAACCAGGAAGCGACCGGATTGTTGTTTAACCTTATCAATGCAGTTCAGATAACTATCAACAGCATCTTTATCGATCAGTGGTCCCACATGGTTATTTTCATCCAGTGGATTTCCGATTTTAATCTGACCATAAGCCTTGACAAGTCTGGCTGTAAAGTCGTCATATACACTTTCGTGGATGATTAGTCTGCGTGTAGAAGTGCAACGTTGTCCCGCTGTTCCTACTGCACCGAATAAAGCGCCAATTACTGACATTTCCAGATCTGCATCTTTTGATATAATGATGGCATTGTTACCGCCAAGTTCTAGGATAGTCTTGCCGAATCTACCAGCTACAGCAGAAGAAACCAATCTGCCCACCTTTGTTGAACCGGTGAAGGAAATAAGTGGAATACGTTTGTCCTGATTCATCAGGTTACCGCAAGGATTTCCGGTTACCAGGCTACTGATTCCTTCAGGCATGTCATTTGCCTTTAACACTTTTGCAATGATATGTTGACAGGCAACGGCACATAAAGGTGTTTTTGACGAAGGCTTCCATACGCACACATTACCGCATACCCAGGATAAGGCGGTATTCCATGCCCAAACTGCTACCGGAAAATTGAAGGCAGAAATGATACTTACTATGCCTATTGGGTGCCATTGCTCATACATACGGTGACTTGGTCTCTCAGAGTGCATGGTTAAGCCATAAAGCTGGCGAGACAGTCCCACAGCGAAGTCGCAAATGTCTATCATCTCCTGCACCTCACCCAAGCCTTCCTGTAAACTTTTGCCCATTTCATAGGATACTAAAGCGCCCAGGTCGGCCTTATGCTGACGTAATGCATCTCCAAACTGACGTACAATTTCGCCGCGTTTTGGTGCCGGTACATTTTTCCAGAGTAAAAATGCATGTTGCGCCTGTTGCATTACCGCTTCATAAGCATTTTCATCTGTGGTTTGTACTGTTCCGATCACCTCTCCGTTTACAGGAGAATGGGAGGTAATGGTTGCGCCTTGTGCCGACAGCCATTTTGTACCTGTGGAGGTTCCTGAATTATTTGATTCAATACCAAGTCTGGTTAATATATCTTTAATATCCATAGCGGTAAATTAATTATCTTTTGTTTGTTTAATATATGTGCTTTCAAATATTTTGTCTGCATTGTTTGTTTCAAAGCCTTCCCGTCTGTGTTCCTGCTTAATTTCTGCAGAGGGGAAGTGTTTAAACTCCGGCAAAATCAAACGCTCAGAAAACTCTACGTAGCTCCCAGCGATAGGCATGGTTTCACCCTCTATAAAGATAGCATCTTTCATTTCTGCAACTGTACTGCTCTGGCGCAACAGTCCATCAGGACTAACCTTAATGATTCCGCCCGAAGTATTCAGTTTTAATCCCAGAGATTCTACAAAATGGTTAAAATCTTCGAGTGTATTATAGCCTGCTTTCAGATCATGTACACTTATAGTATAATGATTCAGGTAATAGCGGTTGTAAATCACCCAGGCCGCATATTCGCTTTCTTCCAATAAATTGCGGTAATCTTCAATAGCCGGTAATGGCCATAAGGGCTGATGAAAAAACTCACCTATATCCCGGCCATTATCAAGGTCCAGTACATCTACAGGATCCTGATTAATAAGCTTAGTGTATCTGTGGATTATTTCCTGAGCTTTTTCCGACAGGTCATCGACAATCAGCTCGCTCATAAATATCCTGGGATACTCTGGCGATGGAGGTGCATACCAATAAGCATTTAGTTTTTTTGCCTCAAAATGGTAATAATCCATCTTTTTGTACCCCTGGTGCAGAAAGATCTTTTCGAAAGAGGCAATTCCCAAATGCGGAACACCTAGTGTCCTGAAGGCTATATGGTCGTTCACAATATCCTTCTGTCCGTCAATTACGCCGGATGAGATCAGTGCAGCTGTAATCATTCTGACGGCAGGAACCTGTTGCTCATAACGCTCAAAGAGTATGTTGAGAAAGGTGTCGAGGGGTTTTTCTTTATCGAAATTCATATTTTTATTATTTAAACAGACTGCCTGTTTTTGTATTTAGCAAGGCCTCAAGGGAAATCTCTTCCTGCTTAATGAAACCTTTGGAAGGAAGTGATCCGTTGGCAACCATTTCAATTACAGCAACCAGACTTGCTGCTGTAGTCCACGAAATTGCCCTCCAGCTTTGGCCATCAATATCAATTGGTTTACATGATTTGTAAAACTCGTTACGTTTCAATTCTCCGTCTTTCCAGCCTTCTGAAACTGCATAGATCAACACTACATCTTCTTCTACTACTGGTTTAGCATTCTTAAGAATGTTTTCCAGTTGTGTTTTATCATTTTTCATGTGCAGTTCATGAATCAGGAAATTCATCAGATAGCAATGTCCAGGGTAACGGATGGTTTTATAATCAAGTTTATCTACTTTACCATCATAAGTCTCACACATGGTACCTAGTCCACCCGAGGTATAGAAAGCCTCATAAGCAGCACCTTCAAGATTGATGGTTTCTTTACCCTGTAAAGAGATCACCTGTTTGCGCTTACCATCATGGATAGCTTCAGCATCATTGATGTATTCGTTCACTACGCCGGTTGGCGACCAGGTAAAGGAATAGCCCATTTCACCGTTAGGGTATTTTGGAAGAGCCCCAACTCTCATTTCTATAGATCGGATCTTTTCGAACTCTTTAGTCAGGTGTGCACCTATTATACCAATAATTCCGGGAGCAAGTCCACATTGTGGTGCCATTACTGACGTTGCATTTTCGCTCAGGCCCCTGATATAATTTGTAGTATCCACATCTTCAGTCAGGTCAAAATAATGACAGCCTTGTTGTTGTGCAATAAGCGCAATGGTTTTATTTAAAAAATAGGGTAGGGCCGACACTACTGCATCATGCTCAGAAATCAGTTTAGTCATCAAATCAACATCGGCTACATCACCGGTGATCACTTCAAAAGGAAGTGCATACGGGTAATGTGGCTTGGTTTTATCCATCCCGGTAACTTCGAACTGTTTGCTGAGCAATACTCCAACCAGGGTGCCAACCTTACCTAGTCCGAGTGTTAATACTTTTTTAATCATGTTTATACTTGGTTTGTAGTTTTGATTCAAATATCTCTATATTTATCATTAGTGAACGATATATATTAATTAACTAATGATAAGTATTGCTAATCAAATTGAGCTNCGTCACCTTCATTATTTCAANGTGCTGGCTACTGAACTGCATTATCGGAAAGCTTCNGAGTTATTGTTTATTTCTCAGTCGGCCTTAAGTCAGCAAATCAAACAACTGGAGCAGATTCTTAAAGTGTCTTTGTTCGATAGAAGTAATAAAAAAGTGACCTTAACGGATGCAGGGGTTATATTTTATCGGGATACACAACAAGTACTCAATAAAGTAGAAAGTGCGGTTGTACATTTGAAACTATATAAGGAGGGAAATACAGGGCAAATAGGTATTGGCTTTGTGGCTTCGGCAATGGAATCCGTATTGCCGGATTTGCTGAAAAGGTTTAATCATGATTGTCCCAATATCAAATTTCAACTGGATGAATTGAGTAACAGTGAGCAGCTTGTGGCACTACAAAATGAATCTTTAGATCTTGGTTTCATGCGGAGCAACAACGTACCGGAAGGTTTTGCAAGTAAAAAGGTCTTTACAGAAACTTTTTCTGTTGTATTACCTGCGCACCATCCTATGGTCCCGGCAAAATTTAAGCACATGGGACAATTCAAGGAGGAGTCTTTTATTCTATTCCCAAATGAGCAAAGCCAGTTTTACTATCAGCAAATTATTAATCTCTGCGCTGATCAGGGATTTGTTCCAAAAGTGGCACATCGGTCTATTCATGCACCTACAATTTTCCGCCTTGTAGAAAACGGAATGGGACTTAGCATTATTCCAACCTCATTGGCTTCAACGGATAATCCAAATATTAAATTTATTGAGCTGAAGGGAATACCCCAACAAACAGCTTTATATGCTGTTTGGAAAACGGACAGCACCAATCCGGCATTGCCTTATTTATTGGAAATGCTTCCAAAGGGATAAAAACAAACCCCTGCAATTGAAAATTGCAGGGGTTTGTTTTTCGAATCCGAATGACCCTATTAAAATTTAACGGTATTGAGATTTTTGTCAACCAAAAGTCCATCAATGACTTTTAAATCGATTTTCACTTTACGTTTTGCTTTCAACTTCAATATAAACAGCTCAGAATTGCCGGTTAAAGATTCTTTGTTCCCTAAGTTAACAAAAGTCGCATAGAGGGCTTTATTTCCATTGGTATGCAATCTGTCGTAAGTCAGGTTATCCATTTGCTTCATATTCAATGCCTGCACCCTTATAAACTCGTAATCCTGAGAATTGTATGGCAATGCAAAACTTAGCGCATTTACAGACTTGAGGTTTGAGCCTTTTACTTTAACTTCGATGATTTCATCTTTATTATAGTTCTGTTTAGCTGTACTTATTTCAAGCTTCCCGGCTACTTTATCAATTTTACTATTATTTATCCCGCCCTCAAGTTGGGTAGCTACAACTGAAATATCATAGGCATCAATCAGATTGTTTTTGTTGATATCACCATTGCTGATGTAGCCTTCGAAATCCGCATCACCATTTCTTAAGCCGGTATAGTTCGTATACGATGTTAAATCATTTTTATCAATTAGACGGTCATTGTTGATGTCTCCTGGAAGATAACTTTCAGTTCCAGCCACTTTGAATACATATAATTCTCTACCTGAACCAAAACCACCTACACCATCGGCAACAGCGATTTTGATATAACGGGCTGATGGATGGTTGGCGAAATTAAATATTTTAACTTCATCATTGTTTGCCCATTCAAAATCACCTGCTGCTGTCCAGTTTTCTTTGTTATTGCTATAGAACACTGTACCTTTTAGTAATATTCCATTTCCTTTTCCACTGCGTGGTAAATAATGGAATTTATCCAGCTGGTTGATGGTTTTTAGGTCCATTACCATATCAAAAGGGACTGCCTTTGCACCCCATTTTGTATGCCACATATTACCTTCGTCGTAATCAAATAATTTATTGATTCCTGATCCATCTTGATTTTCGGCAGTTGTTTTCGCAACGATTCCGGGAATAGCAAACTCCAATGGATTAGATTTCGTAGTCGCTTTAAATGTTGTCCAGTCGGAATATCCATCCTTGTTTACAGCACGTAGTTTGAATGAATAATCAGTTTCCGCTGTTAACCCATCAAATAAGAGCGTAGTGTCTTTGATAGTGGTATAATGCATACCATTAAAATCTATTTCATAAAAATCTGCCTGATTAACTTTCGCCCATGTTGGTTTTAGGGTATACGCTTCTCTATTTTTATCAGAGACCTGGGCCAGAGTTGGAGTTGTTAGCTTTCCGGATGAGATACGTTGCTTGTTTGCCGGTTCGTACCTGAAACCTTCAATTGTTGCTGTAACCGGGTTCACCGTGATGTCGGTTACACCTACTTTTATCAGCAGTTGAGGATTTCTAGTGATCACAACTTTTTCAAATTCGCTTCCTTTAGTAGAGAACTTATTGAAGTTCGGGGCTGCATTGTAGAAATAAACGTTTTCTTTGTTTAAAAAGTCATGCATAGAATTTACCTCAGCCAATTTGATTTTATTGCTTCCGATTTTAGCAGATACTTTTTTTGGTTTTTCGCTTACATTTATTCTAAGCTCAGTAGCTTTTTCTTTTACGAAACCATTGAAATCACCTTGTGTAGGGTGGATGGTTACGATTGCGCGGTTCTTTTTGTCTACTTCCGATTCAATTAAGCTGGAAGCACCTTTACCTAATTTGTACTGTTCTGTAGTTCCATCATCATCATATTCGGTAAACGAGCTTTTTCCTGATGGATAAACTTCATAGATACGAGCTCCTTTATTGATCTCAGCTACATTGTTATTGGGATTGGTTAGCGGAATAATTGCTCCATTCTTAACAAATACCGGTAACTTCCAGATAGGTGAATCAAAACTGTTGAGGATACAATTTCCTGTATATTTTTCCCCAGAGAAATAGTCTATCCAAATCCCTTCAGGCAGATAGATTCCATTGCGTATGTCGTTGCCTTTATCATCAGACTTGGTTGCCTGATAGATTGGTGCTATCAGGAAATTAGGTCCGTACAAAAACTGATATTGTGTTGATGTACCCATGGTATAGGCATTTGGATATTCCAGAAACATTGCTCTGATGATTGGTAAACCTGTCACAGCTTCCCTGGCAATACTATAAGTATAAGGGGTAAGTTCCGATTTGAGCTTTAAGTAGTTCCGGTTAATAGAGGTAATTGGTTCACCTAATGCATGTGGGTACTTTTCATTAGATCCCCAACCATCCATGTTCAATTGCATTGGGGTAAAGGTTTTCCATTGAAAATCTCTGGTATTGACTACTGTGTTTTTACCGCCAAAAATACCATCTACATCAGAAGTAATGTTAGGTTGACCGGATAGGCCGGAACCTAAGTAAGTAGGGATATGAAAACGGATATATTCCCAAACTCCTCCAGTTTGGTCGCCAGACCAGATTCCGGCATATCTTTGTGTACCTGCCCAACCATCTAATGATATGATGAAGGGTCTGCTGTTATTGCCGTATTTAGATTGGATTTGAGCAACATCGGTAACCCCGTTAAGTCCGAATGAGTATCCTGCACCTACCCATGCCACATCAGTCTTTAATACCCGAACACCGGCGTCTTTTACTTCTTTTATGATATCTCGTTGTAGTAATGCACTAACATCAGGTTTGGGATGAAGGTCTGATTGCGTCCACAATCCAATTTCAACACCATTTTTCCGGGCATAATCGCCCAGGTTTTTTAGATTTTGAATATTTCCATCTAAAGTTTCTGTCTGCCCGTATCCGGCACCATAGCCATCATTAGGAAGCAACCATCCAAATGGCATATCGTTTTTCTTATAACGGTCGATAACTGCACGCGCTGAAAACTGATAATTGCTTTTTTCGCCATTCAGGGATTCTTTTATCCCTCCATTATCTTTTTGACTTTCCTTGTAGCGCTTACCATCTTCAAACAAAATTCCTTTTTCATCTTCCTTCCAGAAATCCCGGTTATAAGCATTTAAATGTCCCTGATAGAAACCAAACTTTGGTAACAATACAGGATTCCCTGTCAGTTGATAGAAATCATTTAAAAGGGCCACAGCTCCGTTGCCTGCCATAAAAAACACATCCAGATAATCTGTTTCGTGAGCTAATTTTACTAATCCTTTTTCTTTAGCTCCAAAATCGTACTTGCCTTTTTTAAAGGTATGCCATAGGATACCATAACCGTTAGACGACCAATAATAGGGAGTAGGGGATGCAACTCCACCATCTGTCCAGCTGTTTTGGTTCTCTATAGAGATTGCTTTTCCTTTGTGGGAGAAACGCCCATTCTGCACACCACCACCATAAAAATACTCCTGAGGATTTTCTTTTAGGGTTAGTGTTACTTCTTCTTTTTCAAAACGGATTGGGGCTGCTTCCTCCAGAATGACAGCATTAGTGGTCAGATTAATGATTTTTAATAGCGTGGTATTTTTGTCTATTTGAACCTTAATCTTAGCTGTAGAAATGGTGACTTGATTGTTTTCGTCGGTCAGATTTAATTTAGTAATTGCTTTTCTTGGATTTTCTACTAAAATTTTAGCTTCAGGCGAAGCTTTTGGATCTCTGATAATTCCACCGGAATTGTCCTGGAAAAGTCTGAATATCTGGTCGCCGTAGAAGTCAAATGTTAGTTTTTGATTGTTAGAAAGCAAGACCTCAATCACAGTATCGCCGATTTTTCTGGCACTAATCACTTTCTGGTTTTGTTGTACGACCTGTTGAAAGGCATTTATTCCTGGTGCGGCGTCGGCTATTAAATTGGAAATCAGTAATGGAAAAGCTAAGGCAATCAAGGCGGTGTTTTGAGGTTTGGAACTCCAAAATGTTTTCATTGGATATAGAATTGGTCTTAAAGGTTATGAAGGTTTCTTGTGTGGTGCCAAGATATAAATTATCTATTGGTTTTTATCCAAGGAAGGAAAAAGTGTGGGCTACATAGAAAGTAGTACACCGACATAATGAAAGATGGCAGCTACCAGTACTAATGTGTGCCATAATGCATGTGAATAATATCGTTTACCAAATGTATAAACAGCTGTTCCTATAGAATACAGGCCTGCGCCAATAAAGAGCATGATAATTACTGAATCGGGAAGTACAATAAAGAACTTTTTTCCACCAATAACCATCATCCAGCCCATAATCAGATAGATGATTGTGGATACAGTATTGAACTTTCCGGTGAACCATATTTTGAAAATTAAACCTAAAAGCGTGAGCCCCCATAACGTAATCAGCAGGGTGAAACCAAAATCATTGTTCATGTAGATCAGTAAGAATGGTGTATAGGTTCCTGCTATCATAAAATAAATACTAATATGATCAAAGATTTCGAACAGTCTTTTTACTGCCGGTTCATTTGTCAGATGGTACACCATTGAGCAGGTGAAGAGCAGCAAGAAACAAAAGCCATATATCCCGGCGCCAACAATTGCCGGAATATTGTTGTGGGAAGTGGCGATCCCTATGAGCACAGGGAGACCGCTAACCCCGAATACAACACCAACACCATGGATCAGTCCATGAATGAGCTCCTGTCTTCTGCAATATTTATTGCCGGTTTCCTCCATCAAATAAGTAACAATTGAAATCTTCAAATGTTACTTACGTTATTAATAATTTGATCTATTTTAATGAGGAAGTTTATCTTTCAAAACTCCGTATAAGTATGTGCCTAATAACGCGCCAATTACAACAATAATCATCGGCCAATAGCCATAACCAATATTTACAAACATGGGGCCTGGACATGCGCCTGTTAGTGCCCAGCCTAATCCAAAAATAGATCCGCCAATCAGGTATTTTGACCAGCTTTTATCTTTATCCTGAAATGTTATAGGGTTTCCCCGCGTGTCTTTTAGTTTATATCTTTTAATGAGGAAAACAGAAATTGCACCTAATATAACCGCAGTTCCGATAATTCCATACATATGGAATGACTGAAAGCGAAACATTTCCTGAATTCTGTACCATGATATGGCTTCTGATTTGGCCATAATAACGCCAAATACTAAGCCAGTAAGTATAAATCTTAATCCCTTCATCTGTTAAAAAATTAGTGGTAATAAAAAATGAGTCATAACCAGGCCACCTGCAAAAAAGCCAATTACTGCAATAAGAGATGGAACTTGTAAGTTTGACAAGCCACTAATGGCGTGCCCTGAAGTACATCCTCCTGCATAACGGGAACCAAAGCCAACTAATACGCCCCCAAGAAGGAGCACAAGTATTCCTTTTGGAGAACTAATGAATTCCGGACCGAATATTTGTAGGGGATTCAGTTGACCATCAAATGTGATATTTATTTCTTTGAGGTCATTAATGGTCGCTACTGACAAATTTAAGGGCTGGTCGCTCTTTAATAAAGTTGTTGCTACTACACCACCTAATACTGAGCCAAAAAGAAACAAGAGATTCCATTTTTCTTTTTTCCAGTCAAAGTCGAAGAATTTAACCTTTTTGCCAGCTCCAGCAATGGTACACATAGTCCTCAGGTTAGCGGAGAAACCAAATGATTTTCCAAAAAAAAGTAACAAGACCATAATAGTGGCAATGGCAATTCCCGAGGTATACCAGGCCCAGGGTTCTCTAAGTAATTCAAGCATTATTTTTAATTTATAGTTTTATTAATCTTTTCTTTTTTCATTGTACTTGGGCAAACGTACGGTGATATTTCCAGTTTTTCTGATTCTTTAATGGCTTTAAATCCACCTTCGATGTCTATCAGATGATTGAACCCCCGGGATCTTAGAATAGAGTTGAATATCATCGAGCGGTAACCACCCGCACAATGCACATAATAGGTTTCGCTTTTATTTAATTTATTCATTCCTTCATTGAGGTAATCAAGTGGTATATGCGCAGCATTTAACAGATGTTCAGCATTGTATTCCGATTCCTTACGTACGTCGAGAATGTTTATACCATCTTCCTCGTTAATTCTTTTAGCAAGCTCATCTGAAGTAATAACGTCGATTTTATCAACTTTTTTTCCGATTGACATCCAGGCTTTGATTCCACCACTTAGATACCCAATAGCATTATCGTAACCTACTCGTGCCAGTCTTGTTATAACCTCTTCTTCTCTTCCTTCATCAGTAATTATCAAGATCTCTTGCTTTATATCAGGAATCAAGGCGCCTACCCAGGGTGCGAAATTTCCGTCGATTCCAATATTGATTGAATTGGGGATGAATGCCTGTGCAAAGATTTGAGCATCTCTGGTATCCAGTAAAATGGCATTCATTTCATTTGCAAGGACTTCAAAGGCTTTTGGATCGAGGGCATTTGTCCCTTTTTCAATTACGTCCTCAAAACTATCATACCCTTCTCTGTTCATTTTTACATTTAACGGGAAATAGGCTGGGGGTGGCATTAATCCATCAGTTACTTCTTTAATGAATTCCGCTTTGGTCATATCGTGCCTTAGTGCATAATTTGTTTTTTTCTGATTCCCAAGCGTATCTGTAGTTTCTTTGCTCATGTTTTTACCACATGCAGAACCGGCACCATGGGCGGGATAAACAATAATATTGTCATTTAAGGGCATTATTTTTTCACGGAGGGAATCAAAAAGTGCTCCTGCTAACTCTTCTTGTGTTATATGAGCTGCTTTTTGCGCCAGGTCAGGACGTCCCACATCACCAATAAACAAGGTGTCACCTGAGAATAGTGCAGTCTCATTACCTTCCTTATCTAGCAAGAGATACGAAGTAGATTCCATAGTGTGTCCAGGTGTATGTAATACTTTGATGGTCAAATCTCCGATTTTATAGGTATCTCCGTCCTTTGCGATCTGAGCTTTAAATGTTGGATTAGCATTTGGACCGTAAATAATTGGCGCACCAGTTTGTTTACCCAGATCCACATGGCCGGAAACAAAGTCTGCATGGAAATGTGTCTCAAATATATATTTAATACTCACATCACTTAAAGCAGCTTTTTCAATATATGGTTTCGTTTCGCGTAGTGGATCGATAATGGCAGCCTCATTACCCGATTGAATATAATAAGCACCCTGTGCCAAACATCCGGTATAAATCTGTTCAATGATCATGTCGTTATTTTATGTTTATATAGTACAAATTTCTCTAATGTTTTGGGGCTAAACGGTGACTAAAATCACCGAGTTGTATTATTTTATAACTTCCTTTAAAATAATGAAGATTCCCATGAGTAGGACGAACCAGCCAAAGCTCTTTTTTAATTGATTTCCTGGAATCTTTTTACTGATAATGGTCCCTATAAGCAGGCCTGTAGTCGCAACTGCAGTAATTCCCAGAAGGAATTTCCAGTTTAAATTAAAGTGCCCCAGATCACCTGTAAATCCGATCAAGGCGTTCAGTGCAATGATAAGCAGGGATGTCCCTATTGCTTTTTTCATGGAAAGCTTTACCAGGAAAACCAGTGCCGGGATCAAAAGAAAACCTCCTCCAGCTCCAAAAAGTCCGGTTACAAATCCAATTCCTACTCCATAACCAAAGAGTTTTAAAAAACTGAAGCAATCTTTACACTCCTTTTCAGGATCCTGACTTCCTTGATCTTTGATCATACTTGTTGCCGCAAGTAGCATCAAAGCTCCAAAAAGCACCATAGTTATCAATGCGCTGGTAATATGGAAGCCATTAATGGTTAATATATGGGTTGGTATTGATGGAAGCATAAATTTCCGTGTGATAAAAACGGTGATAATAGATGACGACCCGAAAAAGAGTGCTGCTTTCAAATGGACTTGTTCTTTTCTGTAATTGTTTATTGCTCCGATAAAACTGGTTGTACCGACTAAAAAGAGGGAGTAGGAAGTAGCCAAAAGAGGATTGATGCCAAAAAGATAAACCAGTACAGGCATGGTCAGAATAGAGCCGCCTCCGCCAATGAGGCCCAGAGAAATTCCTATAAATACTGTTGCAATGTAAGCTATGAGTTCCATTTCTAATGATTTTGTACAAAGATGAAACTTGAATTAGCGACTTACGGTGACTTCAATCACACAGGTAATTTTATTTTAGGTATTCGATATAATTTCTGTGAAGAATAACCTCACCACGCTGCTCCATTTTTTTTAGTAAGCGCGACACAACTTCTCTTGAAGAATTCAAATCGTTTGCAATTTCCCCATGGGTAATGGAAAGAGTTCTGCTTTTGAGGTCCTGGTGCTGTTTTTTAAGGTAAAATTCCAGTCGTTCATCCATACTTTTAAAGGCGATGTTATCCACAACTGTCAATAATTCTTCAAATCTGCTGCGGTAAGTTTCCAGTACAAAGTAATACCANGTTTTGTATTCTTTCATAAGGGTATCCATCAGAGAGATNGGGATCATCAAGCCTTTAGTGGCTTCAACGGCTTTGGCCATAACCTGGCTGGTTTCTTGTTTTGTGGCNCAGATCATTGANAGTGCACAGGCATTTCCAGGATGNAGATAATACATAAAAAATTCACTTCCTTCATCGCCTTCACGGTATAATTTCACCAGACCTTCTGCAATAAGAATAGTGGAGCGCATATTTTGGCCGGTCTGCATCAGCATTTCTCCTGCTTCAAAAGATTTCAATACCCCGTTTTCAATCAGGATTTGTTTCAGCGCAGGTTCAAACTGAGGAAACAGGTTTTGGATGTATTCAGCTATATTGATTTCTTTTTTCATCTGTTTAATGACTTACTGCTTTAGAGAAAACATTGATCACCACAACNCCACACACAATAAGGGCGATGCCGATAATGGCTGGAAGATCTAGCTTTTGNTTAAATANGAAAAGTCCTACAAAAGANATCATNACAATGCCAATTCCAGACCATATGGCGTAAGCAATTCCAAGGTNCAATTTATTCAGACTGAGGCTTAGAAAATAAAAGGCTGCTGCGTATCCGCAAACGGTTAAAACAGACGGCCAAAGTTTGCTAAACTGGTCGGATGCTTTCAATGCAGAAGTTGCAATGATCTCAAAAACTATAGCTATCAGCAAAAACATGTAGGTTTTTAGCATTTCTTAAATTTTAACAAAGGTAAGAAAATGGTCTGAATAGGTTATTTTTTTGATATAGGAGTGTTAGTGCATAGGCTTTTTAGCTTTTAAAATAAGTAATTTGGATCAAATGGCGCTGAGATATAATCATTCGTTCCTGATTATTTTACTTTTTCAATCACTGTCATTAACGCTTGTGGTCATAGCAATAATTTCTGGCATATAAATATCCATCAAGGGGTAGAAAAGGACTAAAAACTTTCTAATTTTGGCCCGAGGAAGATATTATCATTATGCTTGGATTAAAATTATTGACAGACCCACGTTGGGCAGACATTGCTGAATCAAATTTAGAAGAGATTTTAACTGATCACGCCTGGTGTGAGCAAAAAGCAGCAACCAATGCAATTACCTTGATTGCCAATAATTCAGAACATATAGATCTGGTGGAAGAATTAACAGCCATTGCTATTGAAGAAATGCAGCATTTTCAAATGGTGGTAGACATCATTAAACAACGCGGTTATACTCTGGGAAGGGAACGCAAAGATGATTATGTTGGGCGCTTGGTTAAGTTTAGTAAGAGAGATGGGAGCAGGAATTCGGCTTTTATAGATCGTCTTTTATTCGCTGCAATGATTGAGGCAAGAAGCTGTGAGCGTTTTCGTGTGTTGTCGCAAAATATTAAAGACAAGGAGCTGGCAAAATTCTATCATGATTTGATGGTGTCGGAAGCCGGTCATTACACTACTTTTTTAAACTTCGCACGCAAATACACTATTGATATCGACGTAGATAAAAGATGGAAGGAATGGCTTGCATTTGAAGGCGAGCTCATCCAAAGCTTTGGCAATAAGGAAGCTATTCATGGGTAGGTTTTCATAAAAGTAAATACCTTAATGTAACCGGCGGTGTAATTACATACCCAGGCTTCCAGTTTTTTTTCATTTTCATGGATGGCTATACCTACTGGCTTGCCAGGGCAGTTAAGCGCATAGATTTTTTGGAAACTCCGGTTATTAATTTTAAAAATATCCAGCTTGTTTCCTGTGTAACAGGTTATGAACAGAAACTTTTGATTCCCGGATAGCGCAATTGTTCTGGGTTGAGAATGGGTTTGTGCCTTAAATAATATTTTATCAGTTTTGGTCTCTATACAGGCCACCTGTGAAACGGCATTAAAGGAGACAAACAAATGCCCTAAAGTGTCCATGATTAAGTGTCGTGGATTTTGGGGTACTATAATGTTTTTGTCTACCTTCCAGGTTTTATTATTGATCCTGATGATTGTGTTCCCGCCCATGAGCCCGACATAGGTGTTATTATTTTTATCATCGACTGCAATTCCCCGCGGTGTAGCAGAGGTGGGAATTGTTGCTATTTTTGTTCCGTATGGAGGAATCGAATCGTTTATCATTAAAATGCTGATGGTTTTTGAGCCCCAGTTACTAACCACTAAATACTTGTCGTTTGCCGTTTTTGCAATTACCTTGGGGATTTTACCGGTTTGAATAACAGGAAATTCGACTCTGGTTTTTATACCCCTCTCCAGATCAGAGATATAGGCTGTTTTGTATAGTGCGGACCTTAGAAGTGTCTTTTTTAAGATTGTTGAATCCAATATGACGGGTGTTATTCCTCCTGCATTATGCAGGGATACCCATAAAATTTTGCCTGAATGGCTAAAACAAGCTTCTACAGGCTTTTCTGCAAATGAAGGTATGATGCGGTTAGATTCGTAATCCAGCCCTGGTGATTTTGTGGGTTTAAAACTAATCCTTCGGAGAATTTTTTTAGTGGTTTGGCTAAATTCATCTATATGCATTCCCTCGAGGTTAAGCGCATATAATTTAGTGCCGTCTGAGTTGAAAAAAATGGATTTTATTCCTACAGAACTGTGAAGGGTTTGCGTTTGCAACAGTTGTAACCCTGAATCATGGTATACTTTCCCAATAACACCCTTGTTATCCATTATGCCGGTCAAACTGATCCAGATCATAAATAGGATACCGGTTAGACTTTTGAGATTTTTCAAAATAAGCCATGGTAAATACAGGTGTTGATGATAACAGTCTGGTTGATAATTGGTTTTTCTTTTTTATCAGAATGACCTAGGTCATCGAAATGACTAACTGTAGTCATTTTAAAAGAAATATATAGCGGGTAAATTTGCCTTATTAACCATTAAAATTTTTGGAATATGAGAAGCGATTTGGAAATTCAAAAGGATGTAATGGATGAATTGGGTTGGGAGCCTTCTTTAACTCCTTCAGAAATAGGTGTTGCGGTAAAGGGTGGTGTGGTAACGCTGTCGGGGCAGGTAGACTCTTATTTTAAGAAAACGATAGCCGAGAAAGCAACAAAAAGAGTAAAAGGCGTTAAAGCTATTGCTGAAGAAATCCAGATTGGAGCTTCTCCTTCATATCATAGGTCGGATACAGATATAGCTATTGCTGTATTAAACGCGCTAAAATGGCATACTGCTGTTGAGGAGGAAAAAATAAAGGTCAGAGTTGAAGAAGGTATTGTTAGATTGGAAGGGGAAGTAGAATGGGAATATCAGCGTAAAAATGCAAAAGCAGCAATTGAAAATTTAAATGGGGTAATAGCTGTAATTAATTTAATAGCTGTAAAACCTAAATTGGTTACCACTAATATTAAAACTTCTGAAATTAAACAGAAAATAACTTCGGCCTTTCAGCGGAATGCTACACTTGATGCAAAAAAAATACAGGTAGAGGTAGAGGAGAATAAAGTAACGTTGACTGGCACAGTGAGGTCTCTTGCTGAGAAGGACGATGCCGAAAATGCAGCATGGGCTGCTCCGGGTGTATTAGATGTAGACAGTAGACTTGAGGTAGAGAATCCTGAATTTATTTTCTACGAGTGATGTCGGCTTGCTGTGGGTAAAACTTATTTTTAAGTATAAAAAAATGAAAGACTATTTGAATAAACAGTTTCTTTCAACTGAACTTAACAAAGAGGATAGCTATGCTTTAAGAGACAGTAAAAGTCTTGATCCGTTAATTGAAAGAATTGGGGATGCACATTGTGTACTTTTGGGCGAAGCCTCACACGGTACCCATGAATATTATACCTGGAGATCGGCCATCTCAAAAAGACTGATTGAAGAGAAAGGTTTCGACTTCATTGCAGTTGAAGGAGACTGGCCGGATTGCTACCGTTTAAACCAATACATCAAAGGGTACGATTTTAAGGATAAAAAGCCTGAGGAGGTGCTGAAGAACTTTAGAAGATGGCCAACATGGATGTGGGCAAACTGGGAAATTGCTGCATTAATTACCTGGCTTAAAGACTATAATTCAGGTTTGCTCACAGATAGGAGGACCGGGTTTTATGGATTAGATGTTTATAGTTTTTGGGAATCTATGGACGCTATTGATAAATACCTGAAGGGGACCGCACACAGTGCAGCCCCAATAGTTAAAAATGCGGTTAAGTGTTTTGAACCTTATGACAGAGATGAGTATAAATATGCCAAAGCCTATCATAGTCTGGATAGTTCTTGTCGTAAGGAACTGGTCAAACTACTTACCGAAATTCGTAAAAATGTGCCCAACTATGATCATGATCCCGAAGCTGGATTGAATGCCGAACAAAATGCACATATACTGGTAAATGCTGAGGAGTACTACAGGCATATGACCGGAATCCATGATTTTACCTGGAACCTTAGGGATACACATATGATGGAGACACTCCACAGGTTATTTAAATTTTATGGGCCAGGAGCAAAAGGTATTGTTTGGGAACATAATACCCACATAGGGGATGCACGCTATACCGATATGCTGGCCAGGGGACTAATTAATATTGGTCAATTGGTTAGGGAAGAAATGGGAGCCGGGAATGTGGTACTTGTTGGATTTGGTTCTTATCAGGGGACCGTTATGGCCGGGGAAGAATGGAGTGCCCCTATGCAGGTTATGGATGTACCTCCCGCTAAAAAGGGTAGTGTGGAAGAAATATTGCATAGTGAGTCGGCAGAGAACAAATTAATGATTTTTGATAAAACTAAAAAACAAAGGTTTGATGTAATCTTGCCGCATAGGGCTATTGGTGTAGTTTATCATTCGAAACATGAAAATTATGGTAATTACGTGTCTACTGTTTTAAGTTCAAGATACGACGCCTTTATTTATATAGACGAAACCACAGCACTTCATCCTTTACATTTTAAACCTGATGGTCATCAGGTTCCTGAAAGTTATCCATTCGCGTTTTAGGTTCCTATTCTTTCCGGTTCAGCAATACATATAATGGCTCCCATTCGGGAATGTTTTGTGCCACGATTTTTAAAATGGCGATTATCGGCACAAATAAAATCATACCTGATATACCCCAAATAATTCCTCCTACAATTACAGCGACTAATGTGGCCCATGTGCTAAGTTCCAATTGCTTGCCAACTACTTTTGGGAAAATAACATTAGCTTCCAGATATTGAACAAAAGAGAAGACTGCTATTACACCGAGCGGATACCATATGCTGTCTTTAGTTACGAATGCAACACATATGGGCAATAATGAACTTAAAAAAATCCCTACATAAGGAATAATGGTCATAATGGCTGTGAGCATGCCAAACAGTATAGCATGCTTTATGCCTAACATCCCGAGACCTATACTATTTAGAATTCCAACAATAATATATACGAAGATCATCCCCTTAATAAAGTTGGCGTAGGTGAAAATCACTTCCTGAAGGACTGATCTGAGCTTTTCTTCATTTTTAGCGCCTAATGTCAGGATAAAAACCTTAACGAAGACTGATCGGTGATAAAGAAATAAAACGGTGTAAACCGGTACGAGGAAAAGCATAAATAAGGTATTTGCAGTCGCAGAAAAAACACTATTAACAATGTCGGTTATTCTAGTGCCACTGTTTGATATCAAAGAATGGAGCCATTCATCCTGCATTTTAGTAGCCAGGTTCCAGTTTTCTTGTAGCCATCCCTGCATTTGTATCAGGGCTATTTTAAGCTTTTTACTGATTTCAGGCACTTCCTCTCTAAATAGTTGTAACTGCCATCCTAATAAGTATATAAGTGAAAAAAAAAGAATAAGTACAATTCCCAGGCAAGCCGTTATCGCCAGGTATTTTGGGATCTTATGCTGTTCCAGCCACCGGCATAATGGATACATTACAAACGCAATTAATAAGCCGAATAGCATGGGGATAAACAGTAAAGCGCCGAAATACAATAGGAGAGCACTGAGAAATATGAGCAGTAACCACTTTAATAACGAATTCGTAGTTAATTCAGACATGAGCTCATTTTTTAAAGCTGCACAATATTGGTAGCCTGGATTAAAATTAGGTAATCGCATTAATTTCGGGAATGATCTTCGTCACGAAAATAGTTGATCTTTTGACGGTTTGTACGAAAAGTAAATTAATCTTATCTTGTCGTCAATGTCGAAGGTCTAAATTTCGTTGTCCCAAGGCAATAAACCACAAATGATATTCTAAAACTAATTATTGTTATGCGTAAAAGATTTCTTGTGTTTGGTATGAGCTGTTTGCTAATGACGAGTTCTGCTGAATATGTATTGGCCACATCTGCCAATCAATTTGTTAATACCCAGGTGGCGGTGGCTCCTAAAGATCTGATTGGCCGCTGGGACATTACCGTTGATGAAAATGGTAAGCCTGCACCATCATGGCTGGAGGTAAAGCTTTCGGGAACCCGCACTTTAGTAGGTTATTTTGTTGCTGCTTCAGGTAGTGCACGCCCGGTATCAGAAGTCAAGTTTGATAATGGCAGGTTTAGGTTCGAAATCCCACCACAATGGGAGGGTGGAAATCAGAATTTTGTTATTGAAGGGGAACTTGTAGGTTCTGGAATCCAGGGAACAATGGTAACGAGCGAAGGTAAAAAGTACAACTGGAAAGGCGTAAAAGCACCTTATTTGAAAAGAGCTGCGGCACCGGTATGGGGAAAAGCGATCAACTTGTTTAATGGTAAAGATCTGACTGGCTGGAAGGCGACGGGCGAAAACCAGTGGGTTGTGAAAAATGGTATTTTAACCAGCCCTAAAGCAGGTTCTAATTTAATAACCGATCAAAAGTTCAATGATTTTAAATTGCATGTTGAATTTAAATATCCGAAAGGTGGCAACAGTGGGGTGTATTTAAGAGGTCGTTATGAAACACAAATTGAAGATAGTAATAAAGAAGCACACCCAAACAATGTACTGTTTGGCGGAGTATACGGTTTTTTAACAGCCAGTGAAATGGCAACATTAGGTCCCGACCAATGGCAAACTTTTGATATTACTTTGGTTGGTCGCATGGTAACGGTGGTAGCTAATGGTAAAACAATAATNAGTAACCAGGAAATACCAGGNATTACCGGTGGAGCATTAGACAGCAATGAAGGTGAACCCGGACCAATTTACCTTCAGGGAGATCATCAACCGATTGAGTTCAGAAAAATAATTATTACTCCTGCAAAGTAAAAGCATTAGTAATTTATAGAAAGCCTCTGAAGAAATTCAGAGGCTTTTTTCTTTATAAAGAAAAGCGAAAAATTTTTAGCCTGAATTGACAAACATTTGGCATATAAAAGGGTTTTTATAGTGACAATAGTCACAATGTGCGGACGCAGATTCTAAATAATCTCTTATGAACAAAGCTTCTACTAAAGTTATAATTGGTTTGCTTGCTGCGTTTTGCGTCCTGTCTGTTCACCCGTCGCACGCACAGTTGATAAATTATAAGAGTAAAGATTCTCTGAACGGAAAACCTCGAATAAGCTCATTTCTGATTGGCCGTTTAAAATTGAATGGTATTTACGATATCAGTGGAAATCTCCACGGAAACAGTTCTTTCCTGATCCATGAAAATGACGTGTTTGGCAAGGATAAACCTGCGTTTTGGGTCGACATGCGGCAGAGTCAGTTTCGTTTTGCCAGTACCACCCAATTACGTAATGGGAAAGAGATCAAAGCTATGCTGGAGGGGGATTTTGAAGGTGGACCAAACCGTACTTCTTTATTCCGATTACGCCATGCATGGGTAAAATATGCGCATTTTACATTAGGGCAAAACTGGTCTACATTTGGCGATCCTGATTTATGGCCAGCAAGTTTACTGGACTGGGATGGACCTACAGGAATGGTGTTGAGCCGCAGAATCCAGTTTAACTATAGAAATAAATTCAATGAAAAAGGAAGAGCAGGTTATGAGCTGGCTATTGAGCAGATGGAGCCGCGCAGACTTTTTGATTACACTACGAATGTAGATTTTGGGGTAGATTATGCGCCCAGAAGAATTCCTGATGTAATTGGAGCTTTAAGATATGATTATGACAACGGGGGCTTTTTAAAGGTTGCGGGAGTGTACAGGAATGTCGCCTATGATGCTAAAAACCTGGTAGCCGCTGATCAGGACTTTAACTATAAAACTGTCAGTGGTTGGGGCCTTACGGGCATGGCCAATATATTTTTCAACAAAAAATCCGGACTCGTAAATAACCTGCAGGCGCAGTGGAATGTTGGAAAGGGTATTTCTGATTATTTTTTAGCGGTTGGAGGTTCCGGTTTGGATGGCTTTGCCAATGAAAACAGGCAGGGTGTTTTAAATCTATTAGATGTGCATTCGGGATTTGTTTCTTATGAATGTTTCTGGACTAAAAAATTTCATACCATGGTTATTGCCTCTTATAATCATTTTTCGGGCGCAGAGGCAACGGTGAATCCATGGAATCGAATGACCAATTATCAATTTACTTTAAATCTTTCTTATAACATATTGGATAATTTGATAGCAGGTTTTGAGCCGCAGATTGGCTATAAAGAACTTAAAATGGATCAGGATATCACCAAAGGAAAAAATGCGGTGCGAATAAACTTTGGTGTGTTATATAATTTTTAAACGCCTTAAAAAAAAAAATAATGAAAAGAATACTGCTATTTTTAATGATGGTGCTGCTAATTCAGGTAGCTTATGGTCAGAAACCTAGAATTATCATCCTTGCAACCGGAGGAACTATTGCAGGGCAGGGAGCTGCGGCAGATCGTGCAGGGTATACTGCAGGTAAAATTCCGGTTGAGCATCTGATTGGTTCCATACCATCAATAAAAGAGGTTGCAGTGGTAACCGGCGAACAGATTTCTTCTGTAGGTAGTCAGGATATGAGTCTTGAAATCTGGAAGAAACTTGCAGTTAGAATCAACGAGATTTTTAGTAAAAGAGAAGCCGAAGGAATTGTGATCACTCATGGTACCGACACGCAGGAAGAAACTGCTTACTTTCTGGATTTGGTAGTAGCATATGATCATCCGGTTGTGCTTACCGGTGCAATGCGTGCTTCAACGGCAATTAGTGCCGACGGCCCTAAGAACCTTTTCGATGCGATTGTTCTGGCCGCTAATGCTAAGAGTAAAGGTCGAGGGGTAATGGTATCCTTTAATGAGTCTGTTTTCAGTTCAAGAGATGTTACTAAACTAAGTACAACTAAGGTAAATGCATTTGGATCACCAAATAGTGGGGCTATCGGACAGGTGTTTGATGGAAAGGTGGAGTTTTATAAAACTTCTGACCGTCACGTTTCACCATTGGCTACATTTAAAGTTGATAAAAATACTGTATTCCCAAAGGTAGAGATTGTTTATGCTTATGCAGATGCTTCTCCTGCGTATCTCAACCTTTTGGTAAAAGAGAAGGTTGCCGGTATCGTAATTGCCGGCGTTGGTAATGGGAATTTTTCGGTAGCCTATACAGATGCAGTTAAAAAAGCAGTTGCCTCCGGAATTGCGGTTTGTCGCTCGAGCAGGTGTGTGTCGGGTAGGGTTGTAGCTGATGGAGAGGTTGATGATAAAGCCTTGGGAACCATTGTTTCCGATGATCTGAACCCTCAAAAGGCCAGAATACTACTGATGTTAGGTTTACTGAAAACTCGAAGCACAGCTGATTTACAGCAATATTTTTTACGTTATTAAAAGATTTAAAACCATCACTATTTAAATATTTAAACAACTTATACTATGGCAACATTTCGAATTGAACACGATTTTTTAGGGGAGAAAGAAATTAGTAACGATTGTTATTATGGGGTACAGACCTTGCGGGCAAAAGAGAATTTCGACATAACCGGCATTCCGATTGGTAGTGAACCTCATTTTATAAAAGCCTTTGGTCATGTTAAGAAGGCTGCAGCCTTAGCAAACAGGGATCTTGGAATATTGGATGCTAAAAAGGCTGAGGCCATTGCCTATGCCTGTGACAGATTAATTGCCGGTGAATTTGCAGACCAGTTCATCAGCGATTTGATCCAAGGTGGTGCGGGTACTTCAACCAATATGAATGCGAATGAGGTAATTGCTAATTTGGGCCTGGAATACATGGGTTACAAAAAGGGCGAATACATTCACCTACATCCAAATAATGATGTAAATCTTTCGCAAAGTACGAACGATGCTTATCCTACTGCATTCCGACTCGCCATTTATATGAAAATTGAAACCTTTGCACACGCTTTAGAGAAATTGCAAAAGGCATTTTATGATAAAGGGGTAGAGTTTGCTGATGTTTTAAAAATGGGTAGAACTCAGTTACAGGATGCTGTACCTATGACATTAGGGCAAGAGTTCAATGCATATGCTACTACCTTAGGTGAGGATATCATGCGTATCAGGGAAGCTGAATTACTTATAACAGAGGTAAACATGGGAGCGACAGCTATAGGTACGGGTGTAAACGCTCCGGAAGGCTATGCTGCACTATGTGTAAAATATCTTGCTGAGATTAGTCATGTCCCTGTAGTACTTGCTGCCGACCTGATTGAAGCTACCTATGATACCGGTGCCTTTGTACAATTGAGCGGGACACTAAAGCGAAGCGCTATAAAACTAAGTAAGATTTGCAATGATTTGAGATTACTGAGCAGCGGGCCTCGTTGTGGCTTGAATGAAATCAATCTTCCGGCCATGCAACCGGGCTCGTCTATCATGCCAGGAAAAGTAAATCCGGTTATGCCTGAGTTGATGAACCAAACTTGTTTTTATGTGATAGGGGCAGACCTTACCGTAACTATGGCCGCTGAAGCAGGACAGCTGCAGCTTAATGTAATGGAGCCTGTAATTGGTATGGCATTGTTTACTTCATTGCAATATTTAACAAAAGCCTGTCATGCATTGAGAGAAAAATGTATTGTAGGTATTACGGCTAATGTGGAACACAGTAAAAATCTGGTGATGCAAAGTATAGGAATTGTAACCCAGTTGAATCCAATTTTAGGTTATGAAGAGTGTTCTTCAATTGCCAAAGAAGCGCTTAACTCAGGGAAATCGATTTATCAGATCGTAGTAAAAGAAAAGCAGCTGATTACCCAGGCAAAATGGGACGAGATCTATTCTATTGAAAATCTGATTCATCCGAGATTTATTGCTCAATAATTTTGTGTAAAATTTTTAATTATCAACTATTAAAATCTCTATTATGAAACAATTAAAAGTATTAGTCATTCTCCTGGTATGTGGAATGGCGTGGTCCTGTAGCCCGATTACCAGAGTTACCGGATCCTGGGTTGATGCGACTGTTCGTGGTAAATCGTTGAGTGGACAAACTGTTTTTATTGCCTCACTCACTAAAAATATAAAGGTCAGGACTGAACTGGAAAAGGGATTTTCTGATTTGGCAGCCCAAAGAAATATTAAGACGGTCAAAGGTACAGATTATTTCAACCCGGAGTTTTATAAGAAATTGCCTACAGAGAGTCAATTGTCAGCCCAAATTGTAAATTCAGGTGCAAATTACGTGCTTACTATATCACTCATCGATAAAAATAGCGATACCCGGTATGTTCCAGGTACCAACAGCTATGCTCCATATCCTCATTACAGATGGTATGGCGGATTCTATAGCTATTACAATTATTGGTATCCAATGTTTTATGAACCAGGTTATTATGTAACCGATAAAACTTATTTTATGGAAACGAATTTGTATGATTTAAAAGGGAATAAGCTGATTTGGTCNGCACAGTCCGAAACAGTTAATCCAGGTTCGATAGATAATTTTGTAAGAACTTATCCTAAAGTATTGGTTGATCAATTGATTAAAGACGGGTTATTCCCAGCACAGTAAATTCAGGTTTTAGCGCATATTATTAACTAACACAATTCATATAAACTGAAAAATCCGGACATTGTCCGGATTTTTTATGCTATTTCTTGTTTGAATACAGACTAATACAATTGTTCAGAAATCTGACGCTTTTTACCATCAATGGTTAAAGTCAAATCAACGATACCTTTTCCAAGGTTGTGTTTTGAACCTTCTTTAACATTAATTACAGGCGCTTTAGTGCCCTCATAAGGATAAAGAACCGTGGCAAAGCTTACCGTATTGTCGTTGTTCTTTGCTTTTTCAAATGCAAAAGCTGGACGTGCAACTTCTTTACGGTAGGAATAAGATACTTTACCTTCTTCTTCAGTTAGTGTGGCACCTTTACCTAAGGTTTGGATTAATAGGTTATTACCGTCTTTGTACTGAGTTTGTACGCTGTTCTGTTTTTTGTTAAACGCAGCCTTGCTATCTTCAGCCAATTGGAAGTGAATACCAATATTCCCTTTTGCAGTACCTACGGCCTCATCAAAAATCACAAAGTATTTTTTATCGATGAACAAAACGCTGCGGCGATGATTCAGGTCTTTGTAGCTTGGGTTGGTATAAACCAACAGATCAACGGCAGGACTAGCTTTCCAGGTCATTAATTTGGCATCACAGATATCCATATTGTTATTGTCAAGCGTTAAAGTCTTGTGTACTTTAGTCTGACGGTAAGCCTCTCTCAGTTTCTGAATTTCTTCACTGCCACTGTAAACATAAGCACCTGCATCTGGCATAAAGTTGCGACCTTTTACCCATAAGTCGAACGTACCATTGTCGGGCTGACTGTGGAAAAAGCCCGGAGGACTAGCTCTTAGTACCATTACCGTTGCATTTTCTTTCCAGTCATTTCTAAAGGTGTAAAAACCGCCGGTTTTTAATGCGCTTGATAGATAAGCAGGTGCGGTACCTTGTTTTCCTTCAGTGGCGAAATATTTAATCACCTGGTTTTTAGGATAAACTTTTCGCCATTCTTTATACTGTTTAAGCATCTCATCCTTTTTAGCCAGTTTGGCATCACCAAACATAGGGTAGGAGTAGTCAGGGAAAGAAAAATCACCTAAAGCAATAATCATGTCTTCAACAGTTTTCTTGTAGCTCTCAGGGAACTCATTAGACATTCCTGTCAACTGAGTCATGCGTAAAGCTTTTAAGAAGATGTTAATTGTAGCTACATGGTAGTTTGGCGAAAGCTCAAACTGTAATCCATCGGGATAAATCTGTTTCTTGATCTCCGTATTTAAGATCTCGATGCCACTTTTTCTCCAGGTATCGGCTGCTTTCAACTCAGGGAAGAAACAACCTGCATAAATGATTCTTTGTGCCTCAAACAACAAGTGGTTTCCTTTGTCCGAATAGTTGTTAAGGATATGATCAGCTTGCTGGTTATAAATATTCAGGAATTCAAGCAGAAAATCAGGCGTAAAATTAGGAGAGTTCACAAACATGTTGAAGGTTCCTGTTTGATCCTGAATTCTGGTTGATACCTCCAGAGGGCGCCATGCAAACCTGTCGTTATCTTTAGATAATCCTTTTGGATTCTTTTTTACCCAGTCACGGAATTGGAAAACCCACTCTTTAGCATATTTTTCATCACCCGACGACCAGTAGGCCAATCCCATTGGTTGCCACCAATAAGTACGGTGTAACTGCCAGCGGATCTCATTGTCTTTAATTGGCCAGTGTTGCCAGTTGATGTCTTTACCATAATCAATAAATCCATAACCCGGGTGTACATAAAACTGGTGCAACATACCCTTATCAGCTTTTTCCAGTACGCCTTCCGCAAGTTTTTTACCTGCAAACTTAGCTTTGTCTTCCTGGTTATACTCAGGATGTTTGATGTTATCCCGCTTTCTATAGTATTTTAATAAGGCTTTAGCTGCATTTTCATAATCCTTAGCAGCTACAAGCTTATTTACTTCTTCCAAGCCTGGATAATTCAGATTCAGGTTGCTGAAGCTGTCTTTTGCTACCGGATTGCTTTGCTGTTGTGCAAACAACACGGTAGGGGCAAGGGTAAGCAAAAGGATGATCTTTTTTAGGTTCATCGTTATTGGGTTCTAATTAAGACTGGGCGATTGTTTTTAAATTGATTTTTTTAATCTCAGCATATCTTTTCAATGCTTCCAGATAGTAATAATCTGCATAGTTTAAAGGTGTATCGATTTCTGAGTTGTAAAGGAACGCACCTACACTATGTTTAAGAATAAAAAACTGATTCTCTCCCGGCTTTGCTAAATATTCGTCTGATGACAAGGTTTTCAATATATCTTCAGCAAATTTAAAGTATTTATCTCCGTCTTTTACTTGTGTACTTAAATCTAACAGCGCAGAAGCGATTACTGCAGCGGCCGAGGCGTCTCTTGGCGACCTGTCTGCATTATGCACATCAAAATCCCAAAGTGGAATTTTATCCTTAGGCATTTTTGGGTGATTCATGATAAACGAAGCGATATGCTCAGCCTGTGCAATAAATTTTTTGTCTTTGGTATCTTTAAAGCTCATGGTGTAACCATATACTGCCCATGCCTGTCCTCTCGCCCATGCCGAATTGTGCGTTAAACCCTGGTGGGTTTCTCTTTGTAATACTTTTCCTGATAAAGTATCGTAGCTGATTACATGGTATGAGCTATAATCTTTTCTGAAGTGGTGCTTCATTGTAGTTACGGCATGTGTTTTAGCTGCAGCGAACCATTCCGGCTTATTGAATTCATTACCTGCCCAGTATAAATACTCCAGGTTCATCATGTTATCAATAATTACCGGGAATTGCCAGTGACCGAAATCCCATGAGCGGATTGCGCCTACTTTTTTGTTGAAACGTGCATATAAATTTGCTGCGCCATTCTCAAGTGGTTTGCGGTAAATTTTATCACCGGTTAATCTGTAGCCATTACCATATGAGCAATACAACATAAAACCTAAGTCGTGCGTATCCTTGATATATTGTAAAGAGTCTAATCCAAGTGTAAATCTTTTGGCTTCTGCCGCTAAATTTTTATCACCTGATAATTCATATCCATACCATAAAGTACCTGGGAAAAATCCTGTGGTCCAGTCGCGCACAGGAGCAAGTCTTACCGTCCCATCGGGATTGATCGATCTTGGGTTCATCCCCGGTGTAAAAGTTTGCGCTGCCTTGGTTAATTGATATACCGCAGTTTTTGTCGATTTCTTTAACCAATCATCTCCGTTGTCCTTCGTGACTGCCATACTATTTGTTGAACCCATCAAAGCGATAGTAGCAACAAATGAACCTAGTAGTGTTTTCATAATTATGCTTTTGTTTTTTAATGCTGTTTGAGCCGTTAATTTCAGATATTAATGATTTTATGAAGGTAGGCACGATAAAAAACAGAAGATTTCGATATCGGATATATTCATTTAGAAATTGATGAATCTTTAAAGTTTTTAAAGATTTTTTGAGTTAGGATTAGTGCGTTTGTTCGTAAAATGGGTTTAACGATGGAATAATCATGGGATTCATCAAAAGTGATATAATTTTAAACAATACCTAAATCCATTCTTGGTATACTGCTATACATTCGTTTTTATCAAGAAAACCAAATTATACCTAACTATCAATAATGGGTAACTTAAAAATGATTTTATCCTGTTTGGTTGCCGGAATGACCTTTAGTTCATGTCAGCAACCAAATACGGGGACAAGTACTAAAAGACCTAATATCGTGTTCATCATGACGGATGACCATACCATTCAGGCCATGAGTGCTTACGGTAGTAAGCTTATTAAAACGCCTAACCTGGACAGAATTGCCAGTGAGGGAATTTTGTTTAATAACTGTTTTGTAACCAATGCGGTATGTGGCCCCTCAAGGGCTACTATCCTTACCGGAAAATACAGCCATCTCAATGGGCTTACGGATAATTCCAAAGTGTTTGATAGCACTCAGGTCATCTATCCGCAACTGCTAAAGAAAGCCGGTTATCAAACTGCAATGATTGGAAAATGGCACCTGGGGTCAACACCAATGGGTTTCGATTATTACAGTGTTTTACCTAACCAGGGGCAGTATTATCAACCTGAGTTTTTTGAAAATGGCCATACCGTTAAAGAGCAGGGTTATGTTACAGATGTAATTACCGATAAGGCTATTGGTTTCCTTGAGAAAAGAGATCAGGACAAGCCTTTTATGATGATTTATCAGCATAAAGCACCACACCGTAACTGGCTGCCGGCACCAAGACATTTGGGGATGTTCGACGAGACTGTTTTNCCTGAGCCGGATAATTTATTGGATGACTTTAAAAACAGGGGGAGGGCTGCTAAAGAGCAACTAATGAACATTTCTACNGATATGTGGAGTGCATGGGATCTTAAAATGATGTCCACAGCGCAGCTNGATTCTATGNCTAAATTNCCTAAAAACGAGAAGTTTAAAGATGCCAAGGGCGATGATTATCAGCAAGCCAATAATCCATCATTGGATAAAGCTCGCTTTTTTGAGGTGTATAACAGAATGACTGTTGAAGAAAAAGCAAAATGGAGAAGGGTATACGACAAACGTGTAGCTGAATTTGAAAAGCTAAACCCTAAAGGTGCTGATCTGGTACGTTGGAAATATCAACAATACATGCGCGATTACCTTGCTTGTGTAGTTTCTGTAGATGAGAACGTAGGCCGATTAATGGATTACCTGAAAAAAATAGGGGAGTTAGACAATACCATTATTGTGTATACCTCGGATCAGGGGTTCTATTTAGGAGAACATGGATATTTCGACAAGCGTTTTATGTACGATGTCTCGTTCAGAACACCTTTGTTGGTTAGATATCCTGCCGCTATTAAAGCCGGTTCGGTAAGCAATGCTTTTGCAATGAACCTTGATTTTGCACCAACTTTATTGGATTATGCAGGTGTGAAAATCCCAGATGATATGCAAGGCGTATCCCTGCGTCCGGTAATGGATAATGCAGGTAAAACACCGGAAACCTGGCGTAAAGCTGTTTATTATCATTATTATGAATACCCCAGCTGGCACATGGTGAAAAGGCATTATGGCATCAGAACAGAACGCTATAAGCTGATTCACTTTTATAATGACATAGATGAGTGGGAGCTGTACGACCTGCATAAAGATCCAAAGGAAATGAACAATTTGTATACTGATAAAGCTTANCAATCTGTAGTAAAAGAGCTGAAAGAACAGCTTAAAAAACTACAGACGCAATACAGAGACACCAATCCAACAGAAGCCTTAACAAAATAAATGAAGAAGATGAAGTTTAATAATTTGAAATATATCCCGGCANCACTGATGATGGTGTTAACCTGGGCNTCCTGCTCACCTGAAAAGAAACAAGAGCGTCCAAATATCCTGATGATTATGTCTGATAACCAGTCATGGAATCACGTAGGTAGCTATGGCGATAAAACAGTACGTACCCCTAATATGGATTTAATTGCGAAACAGGGCGTTCGTTTTACCAATGCCTTTTGCAGTTCTCCTTCTTGCACACCTGCAAGAGCAGCCATGCTAACCGGTCAGGATATCTGGAGACTCGAAGATGGCGCCAATTTATGGGGGGTATTACCAGTTAAATACAAAGTATATCCAGACTTGCTGGAGGAATCGGGCTATGCCATCGGTTTCCAGGGAAAAGGCTGGGGACCTGGTAGCTTCGAAGCTAACAATCGTCCACGTAACCCCGGAGGAAACAAGTATGCAAGCTTTGGTGAATTCCTTAAAACCAAGAAAGAAGGTCCGTGGAGCTATTGGGTAAGCAGCTTACATCCACATAGACCTTATGTAGTAGGTTCAGGTGCTAAAGCTGGTATTGATCCCACTAAAGTAACTGTTCCCGGCTATTTACCGGATCATCCGGATGTCCGTAAGGATATTGCAGATTATTATGCTGCAATTGAGACTTTCGATCAGGAACTGGGTCAGATATTAAATGAATTGAAAGCAAGCGGACAGTTAGATAATACCGTAATCGTAGTATGTAGTGATAACGGCTGGCAAATGCCAAGAGGTTTAGCTAATCTGTATGATTTTGGAACTCACGTACCGATGATCATTTCCTGGCCGGGTAAATTTAAGCAAAATGTAGTATCAGATCATTTGGTTACCCTAAACGATTTGGCGCCTACGTTTTTACAATTGGGCAATGTGCCTGTGCCTGCTGATATGACTGGTAAAAGTTTATTGCCAGTAATTACTGAAGGTAAAGCAGAAGAAAAGGAAAGAGATTTTGTTGTACTGGGACGTGAGCGTCATGCCTTTGTGCGTCAGCACGGTTTAGGCTATCCGGGTAGGGCTATCCGTACGAAGGATTTTTTATACATCAGAAATTATGAACCGGGAAGATGGCCAGCAGGGGATCCGCCATTGTATGGTGACATCGACCCTTATATGTTAAACTATCCGGGACCGGCTAAATTTTATATGATTGCGAATAAAGACAATCCAGCTGTTAAACCAATGTTTGAATTGGGTTTCGGTAAACGTCCGGCNGAAGAGTTATTTGATGTAAAGAACGACCCTGATCAGTTACATAANCTTGCAGCAGATGCAAAATATGCTAAAATCAANGAAACGCTTGCAGCACAGATGAAAGGATATCTGGTTCAAACCAAAGATCCACGTATGGGCAATGGTAAATTAATCTGGGACAGCACACCATATTTCAGCGAGATTGATAAAACTCCCCGCCCGAGTGTCGAAGCTCAAAAACAGTTTAAACTGGATTCTATTTACAATTATTTGAATTAAGCATGAGGAAGTACAAAATGAAAGGCCTGCTAATGGCTGCCACTTTGTTTGCAGGATTTGGAAATGTTGGCGCACAGGCTCAAAAGGCAAGTGCTTCAAAGCCAAATATTATCATCATCATGACCGATCAGCAAACAGCTGATGCGATGAGTAATGCCGGTAACAAGGATTTACATACACCTGCCATGGATAAATTGGCAGCTAATGGAACCCGTTTTACCCGCGCTTATTGCGCCCAGCCGCTTTGTACACCTTCCAGATCAGCTATCTTCAGTGGCAAAATGCCGCATGAAAGCGGCTTTACCGGAAATGCACCGGAGAAAGACGGACAATGGCCGGAATCAGCATTGGTGATGGGTAAAATATTTAAAGAAGGTGGATACAAAACGGGCTATGTTGGTAAATGGCATTTGCCTATTCCTGCAACCAAAATCGAACAACACGGTTTTGAAACCATCGAAAATACCGATAACGGAGATTATACGGATGCAGTTACACCATCGCATTGCGCTGCTTTTATAAAAAAGAACAAAGAGAATCCTTTCTTATTGGTCGCCTCTTTTCTTAATCCCCACGACATTTGTGAGTGGGCCAGGGGTGATAATTTGAAAATGGACGTAATAGATGCTGCACCGGATACAGCTTTATGTCCAAAACTTCCTATCAACTGGAAAATCTCTCCAAATGAACCTGCGATCATTAGAGAACAACAAAAAGTAAATCCACGAACTTATCCGTCGGTAGGCTGGAACGAAACGGAATGGCGTAAGTATCGTTGGGCATATAACCGTTTGGTAGAAAAGGTCGACAATTATGTAGCTATGGTTCTGGGCTCTTTAAAGAAATATGGTATTGAAGACAATACGATCATTATTTTTACCAGTGATCACGGTGATGGTTATGCTGCACATCAGTGGAACCAAAAACAGGTTCTTTACGAAGAGTCAGCTAAAATACCATTCATCATTTCTAAAATTGGGCAGTGGAAAGCCAAAACAGATGACCAATTGGTATGTAATGGCATCGATATTATCCCAACAATATGTGGTTATGCCGGACTTCCGGTTCCAGCTTATTTAAAGGGGCAGGATTTAAAGAAACGTATGGAAAATCCGAAGGTTAATTTACGTGATACATTAGTCATTGAAACTGACTTTGCCGACAACGATAAATTATTAGGCATTAAAGGCAGAGCGGTGATTACCAAAGACTTTAAATATATCGTGTATGATAAAGGTGAGATCAGAGAACAATTGTTTAACCTGCAAAAGGACCCTTTAGAAATGGATAACCTGGCTGTAAAAGCAGAACATAAAAAGATATTAAACCAAATGCGCGTCTATCTAAAAGAATGGTGTAAGGAACATCAGGACTCATTTTACGTGTTAAAAAAATAAACTATGGCTATGAGCTTAGCAATTATTCTTCAGTCGGCCTTACTTTTTACGCCGGTTAAACAACAAGCAGTTAAACAGCTGGATACGGGTATGCTACACCCTCGTGTGCGCGAATGGGCATACCCGGTAAACCGGGTTGAAGTTCCTGATGATAGTCCATGTTTATTATGGCCGGGTGTAAAAGGTAAAACGGTAAAGTATAAGGTGATTTTAGCTAGTGATAGCCTGTTTAAAAAAGACGTAATTGCCGGTGCTGAACAGCGCTGGGCTGTATATCCATTACACCAAAGCTTAAAAGCAGGCAGGTGGTATTGGAAATATGCTGCTGCTGAAAAGTCGGGTGCTAAATGGAAATGGTCCCCAACCTATGAGTTTGTTGTAAAAAAGCAGGCTAAAAATGTGTTTGTTTCACCTACTGTGGCAACAATACTGGAAAAGAGCAAAGCAGCACATCCACGGTTATGGGGAATGAATAAAGGTGCCGATGCTTTTTATACCAACAACAAGCATAATCCGGAAGCTATAGCTTTTGTAACTGCTACCGGTAAATTATTGGGGCAGGACTTGCCTGAAGAAAAGCCAACAAGACCTCGGGATACTACAGGAATGACTGCCCTACAACGCAAGCAAATGGTAGAGTTTATGTACCATGGGTTTGGCGAAAAGGTAGCAATGCCCATTAGAAATCTTTGTATAGCTTTTCAACTTACAAAAGAAGAACGCTTTATAAAAGAAGCCATAAAAAGAGCGGTACATGTAGCTAAAATGAACCCTGAGGGATTAGCTACACGTGATGATTTTAATAATGGGAATATCCTTGAAGGCTTGGCCTGGTTATATGATGCCGGGTTTAAATACCTTACTGTAGAAGAAAGGAATCTGTTAAAAAATACCATTGGTATACGTGGACAAAAGATCTATGAAGGCTTGCCTAACCGCTTTGAACTGCAAATGTGTGATAACCATGTATGGCAGCATATTCTGCGTAATTTCTCTATTGCAGCGGTAGCTGTCGCCAGTGATTTACCACAAGCTAACGAATGGTTAACCTATGTATATGAAGTATGGAGCGCTCGTTTCCCGGTATTGGGTACCAACGATGGGGGATGGCACGAAGGAAATGGTTATTTCAGAACGCATTATGAAACATTGATTTACCTGCCGGAGTTATTTGGAAACATTTCAGGTGTAGATTACTTCAAGCAAAGATGGATGCAAAATCTGTCCTATTATATGTTGTATAGTTATCCACCAAATGCAACTTCTACTGCCGTAGGTGATATGCACGAGAATCTGGTAAATACAGTAAAAATGCAGGCCGTTTTTGCTGATGCATTAGCTTTAAAAGTAAATAATCCATATTTAAACTGGTATGTTTCCGAAATCAGGAAAAGTAAACCTGATTATTTTAAAGGAAATGATGATTTTCAATTGTTCAGGTTGTTGAATTTCAATCCGAAAGCAACTAAACCAGTCNCATCTCCATCGGCTTTGCCTAAAGGAAGAGTATTTAATGATNTTGGGCTGGCTGCTATGCATTCAGATCTGGCACATACCAGTNAAAATCTGACCAGCTATTTAATGGCTAATCCTTTTGGCGCGGCNGGGCATGGTCATGCTGCTCAAAATGCGTTTACAATCAACTATAAAGGTAANAAGGTATTTGGTGGTACCGGATTTTACAGCAATTTCAGTGATGCACATAATCTTTTAGATTATCGCTCTTCGAGAGCATACAATACCATCCTGGCGGATAGCCTCGGACAGCGGATAGGTGAGGACGGCTACGGCTGGATGCCGCGTTTTATTACGGGAGAGCACATTCAATACGCTTTAGGTGATGCTTCTAATGCCTATGGAGAGGTCACTACAGATTTTTGGTTAGGCCGTTTTAAAGAAATTGGCCTTAAAGCAGATAAAAGTAGTGGTTATGGTAATTCGGGTGTGAAATTATACAGAAGACATATGCTGCAATTGGATAGCAATTATGTAGTGTTATATGATGAATTGGAAGCGGTTAAACCGGTGAAATGGACTACTCAGTTTCACAGCCCTTTTAATATGAATGGAAAAGAGAATGGAAATGCTTTAATCCAAAATTTTGATCTGACAACCGGTCTGGGCCATATAAATGCAGCAATTTATGCACATACGCCTTTGCAAATGACCATCCACGATAAATATAATTTTCCTGCAAAAAACTGGAAAGGGAAAACAGATGATGAAGGTAATATCATTGAGTTTAAAGACCAATGGCATGCAGGAATCAGTACCGTAAATCCTGTACAACAGAACCGTTTCCTAACGATTATCCAGTTGAAAAATGGAGTTGTTGAGGTGATTAAAGTACTGAGTGATGTAAATGGTCTTTACAATTTAAAGCTGGGCCAATGGGAAATTATGGCAGAATTAAATGCTACTAAACCGGCTTCATTAGAGGTGAAATCTGAATCTAGAAATTCCGTGTTTAGTTATGGTAGCATGCCTGTAAAAGTTAAAAGTGCGGTATATAAGCATGGCGTAAACGGAAGCTCGATGTTGATCGAATTAAAAAATAATGTAATTAATAAGCAGGAAGTAGTAGATAGTTTGCCGGATGTAGTTAATTTTGACGCCGGATTTAAACATAAATAATAGGGAGCAGGGGTCATGAGGAATGCGATATCTTTTTTTTGTTTGTTGCTGGGGCTTATAATATTTGGGCAGACAACACATGGACAGGGTATTCAGCAACAGCCAGTAAAACGTCATTTTAGAAGTGTATCCGTTGATCAGGGATTATCTCAAAGTACTGTATTTACTATTGTACAGGATACACTTGGTTTTATGTGGATGGCGACTCAGGATGGACTTAACCGCTATGATGGCGAGAGTTTTACAGTTTACAGACCCTCTAAAGGAGATAAAAACAGCTTACAGTCTAACTTTATTCGTAGTATTTACCTGGATCATAAAGGCCTGATCTGGGTTGGAGGTAACCAGGGTGTCAGTCGTTACGATTATGCTACCAATAGTTTTCAGAACTATCAATTACCCCGTAAATCGGGTGAATGGTTTATCTCATCCATTATTCAGGATGCAGGAAATTTACTCTGGGTAAGTTCCAGTGCAGGGGAGATCTTTTATCTGGATCAGACCTCCGACAAGTTTAAACAGGTTAATTTTGATGCTTCGGCTTATGACATTAAAAGCGTAACACAGCTGGTATTCTTAAAAAATACTTTGCTTGTAGGTACAGATGTGGGTTTGTATCAAATGAACAAGGCCAGTAAAAGGTTAAGTGTTATAAATTTGGGGCTCGGCAGACCTAAAATCAATGAGATTTTTATGGAAGGTGCCTGGCTATGGATTGGTACAGAAGGCAGCGGTTTGGTTAAATATAACACTGCGAATGGCCAGATGTATAATTACAGGCATAGTGGTATCAATGCCGGTAGTCTGGTTGATAATGACGTAAGGGGTATCAATAAAGATGTGCAAGGCAATATATGGCTTGGAACTTTTAAAGGGCTTTCTATTCTTGATCCGAAAACCAATACTTTTCAAAATTACTATCATCAGGCTTCTATACCTTATACCATCAGTCAGAATTCTGTACGCTGTGTATATCGCGATAAGCAAAATGGTATGTGGCTGGGCACATTTTATGGTGGGATAAATTATTACCATCACAATGATATAAAGTTTAATCTCCTCAACCAAAACACCGGAAGTCTTTCACTGAATGATCAGGTGGTGAACGTGATTAAGCAAGATAATAAGGGCGACTTCTGGATAGGGACCAATGATAAGGGATTGAATTACTGGAACCGCAGGGCTGGAACCATTAGGTATTATACGGCTAAAGAATCTGGCCAAGGTGCATTAAGCTCCAATAACATTAAAGCAATTGCTTTTGATCAGTCCGGTAAGTTATTCGTAGGAACCCATAATTCGGGACTGAATTACTTTGATCCGGCTACCGGAACAAGTAAGGTATACAGGCATAAGACCGATGATCCGAAAAGTATTAGCGGTGATATGGTGTATGCCTTATTAAGAGATCATAAGAACAGGGTATGGGTTGGTACAAGAACCGGTTTTGATCAGTTTAATGCAGCTGATGGATCTTTTAACCATATTTATATTGATAAAGCAGGTAAACGTTTAACCTCCGATGAGGTAACCTATTTGCTGGAAGATTCTAAAAAGAGGATCTGGATAGGTACCACAAACGGTGTAAATCTATTTCACCCTGATAACCTCCTGTTTGATACTTTTTCGGGATCATTATTAAGTAATGATGTGGTGAGCTGTATCGCCGAAGATCATAAAGAACGCATTTGGATAGGAACCCGGGATGGCTTAAATCTGTTTAATGAAAAGACCCGTACATTTGTAACCTACAATACCCGTAAAGACTTTTTGAAAGGAACCATCTATGGAATACAGGCTGATGATGAAGGTTTTTTATGGATTTCTACCAATAAAGGACTGGTGAAGTTTCATCCAGATACACGCAAACTTCAGGTTTTTGACAATAGAGACGGTTTGCAAAATAACCAGTTCAACCTCTATGCTTTTTGTAAAGCAACCGACGGAATGATGCTTTTTGGAGGAATAAACGGTATTTCGTATTTCTATCCTAAAGCTTTAAAGCAAGGTCCGCAGAAACTGAAAGTAACCTTCACAGGACTCGAAGTTTTTAATAAGACGGTTGTCCCTGATGATGGTTCCGATGTGTTGAATCAACACATTGATCAGGCCGATAGGCTGACTTTTAAGCATGAATACAAGCAGTTTACCCTCTTCTTCAATGCTTTCAATTACATTTCACCAAATAAAACGAAGTACCAGTATAAATTGGAAGGCTTTGATGCCGATTGGCAGATGACTGAGAATATGTCGAAGGCAAGTTATACCAACCTGCAGCCCGGTAAATACGTATTTCATGTAAAGGCAGTAGGCCCTTTGGGCGAAAGCAGCGAAGAGAAAAGCATAGAAATAGTGGTATCTCCACCATGGTGGAACAGCAATTGGTTCTATTTCCTTCTTACTATTTTGGCTGCTGCCGGTGGATATTTTGCTTACAGGATTTTAACCGAACGGATCAGAACCCTACATCAGTTGAAGTTGGAGCGGATGGAACGTGAAAA
>Ga0065714_10064514_pt1 | contig 44837 bp, 38 predicted proteins | sample MisRhiReplicate2_FD_59101 | JGI IMG/M metagenome (GOLD analysis project Ga0065714, IMG submission 59101) | Miscanthus rhizosphere microbial communities from Kellogg Biological Station, MSU, sample Rhizosphere Soil Replicate 2: eDNA_1 v2... | ecosystem: Host-associated > Plants > Roots >... | reverse complement strand
TTACAAATATTCTTTAATCTGTAAAAGATGTTTAATAACTTTCAAATTTTCCTGTTTTGGATTTTCATTAAAAACATCAAAGAAAATTACATCTATCCCGAAATTCTGGGCTCCTACGACATCTGCGATCCAATCGTCACCGATTAGAATACTTTCTTCTTTCTTAGCTTTGGAAAGATCTAAAGAATATTCAAATATTTCAGGATTTGGTTTTCTCACACCAACAGAATCGGCACTTGTAATCGTATTAAAGTAATGATCAATTCCTGATAGAATACATTTTCTTTCTGTGACTTCCTGAAAACCGTTGGAAATAATATGTAAAGTATAGTTTTTGGATTTTAAATAATCCAGAATATATTCTGCACCTTCTACCAAATAGTTGTAATTAAGAATTTTATCTAAAAAATGTTCTTCAAAAAACATTGATAATTTTAAATCATCAATTCCAAACCGTTTAAATGTATCATAAAATCGGTGTTTTCGGAGGTAATCTTTATCAATTTCACCGTCTCGAATTTGCTCCCAAAGTTTTTCGTTGATCTCATGATATACAGAATGAAATTCTTCAAAATCAATATTATATTTTAAAGTAATTTCTTCTTTTTCGAAAAGACTGTTGATCGTGAGATAAGCGTTTTTACGGTGATCCCAAAGCGTATTATCGAGATCAAAAAAAATGTGCTGAATTTTCATACAGCACAAAATTAATAATTAATTTTTTGAAAGGTGATAATGATTGTTTTTAATCTTTACCACGTCAAGACTTTTTGAGAAACTAAGCAAAAAATCAATGGTTTGTTTTTTGGGTTTCAAACTTTTCATTTTTAAAGAATCGTTATTTTTCATAGGCAAAAAATGTTTTTTCTTTAAAACGTGAAAAGGAGTGAATTATTATCTCGTAAGTATAATATTATTTTCTTCCATGATTTTTCTTAAGTTGATCAGTGCATAGCGAACCCGGCCTAAAGTCGTATTAATACTCATATCCGTATGATCTGCGATCTCTTTAAAACTCAATCCGTCGAAAAACCTGAGTTTTATCACCTCTTGCTGATTTTCGGGAAGACACTGAAGCATTTTCAGCAGATCTTCCTGAATCTGCATACTTACTAATTGATCCTCGATATTTTCAGACGGCTCTCTGATCAAATCAAAAATAGAAAACTCATCATTATCAAAAGTAGTTTCAGAAACCTTTACATTTTTAGATTTAGCTCTGAAATGGTCAATAATAAGATTTTGTGCAATTCTTTTTGCCCAAAGAATAAACTTTCCTTCCTCATTATAACGTCCCTCCTTTAGCATGACGATAATTTTAATAAAAGTATCCTGGAAAACGTCGTTCGCCAAATCTTCATCATTTATTTTGTAAAGAATAAATGAAAAAAGGTCTTTCTGATGACGATGTATAAGGGTTGATAATGCTTCTTCGTCTCCTTTCTGGTAAAGAGATATTAATAGGCTATCTGTTGATTTCATGACTTTTCTTCTCAGTATATACTTGTAGCCAAGCTGTCTCCCGTCATTTTGACTGGTTTATCGCCGCTACAAAGTTGTTTAAAAAGTAAAGTCTATTCTATAAGCATCAAATTATGTTGTAAATATAAATAAAATTTTAATAACTGTTAACTAATTATTAAATATTTCAAAGAATTCTATAAAAAAATCTACTTAAACATGTCATGTAAGAATGCTGTAGGAATATTTAATGTGAAATTAATATTTAAACCTTTCAATTCTTTGCCATTTAATCTGCTGTCTGCAATCGAAAAAGCATAACCTCCTGTCAAATCTAAAAGACCGAATATAGAAACTCCGATTTTTGGAGCTATATATTTATTTGTTCCTTCAACTCCTGCCAAAAAATAATAAGAATGTTTGAAGTCTACATTTTTTTCAAAATTTAATAAAACATCTGCATTCACTTTTGGCATGATGGCAAATTCAGAATTTGCAGAACCCATTAATGCAGAGGCACCCAATCTGTAGATGACATCATCGGTTTTCAAGAAAAGTAACTTTCCTCCTACTTCACCAAAGCTTTGATTCTGGTAGACATATCCTACATTCACCATTTTATGTATCGTAACCTGAGCTTTTGAAAAAGCACTTAGAAAACATACAAATACAATTGCCACTATCCAACGAAAGTTCTTCATCTTATTTTATTTAAAACGTAAATTTAAAAAAAACTGCCCTATCTTTCGTTAGATAAGGCAGTTTAAATATTTAAAAGAATTGATTAAATTCCAAATGCGGATTTAATTTCTTCTACTTTGTCTAATTTTTCCCAGGTAAAGAATTCCAAACCTGTTAAAGTCAATTCGTTTTTATGACCTTTATTGAAAGTCTTATCAGCAACAAAATGCTCTCTTCCCATGTGACCGTAAGATGCAGTCTCTTGGTAGATAGGATTTCTTAATTTAAGATTCTGCTCGATTGCGTAAGGTCTAAGATCAAATACTGTTGACACTTTTTTAGCGATTTCACCATCATGTAAACCTACTTTTGAAGTTCCGTAAGTATTAATGTATAAGCCACATGGTTCAGCAACACCAATTGCGTAAGAAACCTGTACCAATACTTCATCTGCAACACCTGCTGCAACTAAGTTTTTTGCGATGTGTCTCGTAGCATAAGCAGCACTTCTGTCTACTTTTGAAGGATCTTTCCCTGAGAATGCACCACCACCGTGAGCTCCTTTTCCACCGTAAGTATCAACGATGATTTTTCTTCCTGTCAAACCTGTATCTCCGTGAGGACCTCCGATTACGAATTTCCCAGTTGGGTTGATATGATATTTGATTTGATCGTTAAACAAAGCTTTGATTTCTTCAGTCTGCAAAGCAACAACTCTAGGAATCAAAATATTTTTGATATCTTCTCTGATCTTGTTCAGCATTTCTTCTTCAGCAGCAAAATCATCGTGCTGAGTAGAAACTACAATAGAATCTATTCTTATCGGTTTGTGATCATCAGAATATTCAATCGTCACCTGGCTTTTCGCATCCGGACGAAGATATTTGATTTCAGAATCTTCTCTTCTGATCGCAGAAAGTTCTTTCAGAATCGTATGGGCTAAATCTAAAGCCAAAGGCATATAGTTTGCAGTCTCGTTGGTTGCATATCCGAACATCATTCCCTGATCTCCTGCTCCCTGTGCATTTGCTTTAGCTTCGAAAGACTCGTCATTTACAGCTCTGTCAACACCTTGATTGATATCCGGAGATTGTTCGTGAATTGCAGAGATTACACCACAAGAATCACCGTTGAACATATATTCACCCTTCGTATAACCAATTCCGTTGATTACTTCTCTGGCAATCGTTTGTACATCAAGATAAGCATCAGATTTTACCTCACCAGCCAAAACAACCTGTCCTGTCGTCACCAAAGTTTCGCAAGCAACTTTTGAAGTTTTGTCATATGCTAAAAAGTTATCGATTAATGCATCGGAAATCTGGTCGGCAATTTTATCTGGATGCCCTTCTGAAACTGATTCAGACGTAAATAAATAAGACATATTATTCTTGTATTTTTAAAATTAAATGTAGAAGAAAAAAAATGAATAATTGCCCAGAAAAAGCTAAAAAGAATATACTGTTTTAGCATTTTTTTAGAGAGGTTGCAATCAGGTCAAATTTTTCCTCGTTAATAACGCTGGCAAATTTAAGTACTATTTTCTTAATACTCAAAACTTTTGAACGGTAATTATAATTTTCTTGAAATTAATGATTTATATCAATATTGAGAGTGATCATTGAGGCTTTATGCTCACATAATCTTTAGGATTTTCATTAAAATTCAGTTTTTTGCTGAGCGAGTTTTTGATAAATGAACCTAATTCGTCAATAATTTTCTGCTTGAAAGTCGGCTTATAATAAATAATGCTTATTTCTCTGTAAGGAAAAGGTTTTTTGAATCTGAAAACTTTACTTTTTTGCTCTTCAGACAATTGATTTAAAGCCAATTCAGGTAAAATACTGATTCCGCCTACTTTATCAACCATATGAACTAAAGTCTGAATATTTGAGGCTAAGAAATCTAAATTTTTAGGTTTTAATCTGTTTTCTTTTAAATGACAAATATTTTCAAACTGATTTCTAAGACAGTTTCCTTCTTCCAAAAGCCAAACTTTTTCAACGTTTAATTCGTCAGGAACGATAAACGTATTCTTCTTGTTGGCTTCGGTATCAGAACTGTAAATCATCAATTCTTCATTGAATAGAAAATCCTGATAAAATTCGTTAGCATTATCGTAGGGTGTAGAAATAATTCCGGCATCCAATTCTCCGGCTTTCAGAGCTTTGATGATATTATCCGTAGTCATTTCTTTCACATTCATCAGAATCTTGGGGTTATCTTCAAGAAAATGGAAAATTTCTGTTGGCAAAATAAATGACGATACCGTTGGGATAATTCCCAAATTAATCGTTCCGCCTAAAATATTATTCAATAAATTAGCTTTATTCTTCAGCTCGTTGACGGCTTCGATAATCACTTTAGCCTGATCTATGATTTGCAGTCCTACATCTGTTGTACGAATGGGATGAGTCGTTCTGTCAAAGACTTTTACATCCAGCTCATCTTCAAACTTCTGTATCATTGCACTTAATGTCGGCTGGGTAATAAAACAAGCCTGAGCAGCTTTACCAAAATGTTTATACTTATCGACAGCGATAAGATATTCCAATTGCTGAATGTTCATTTGATTAATATTATCTATGACAAAGATATGATGTTTTTGTCAGAACCAATTAAAAATTCGAGTAAATTTGATAATTATTAAGCAGATTACAGCTCCTGAAAACTGAAAAATCAATCAAATATAATTCTATGGATTCTAAAAAATTAACTTCAAGCAGCGGTGCTCCTTATTATGAGCATCAGGATTCTCAAACCGTAGGTTCAAGAGGTCCGGTTTTGCTGCAAGACTTTATCTTACAGGAAAATCTTGCTCATTTTGTGAGAGAAAGAATTCCCGAAAGGATAGTTCACGCCAAAGGAAGCGGTGCTTATGGAAAATTTACGGTAACTCATGATATTTCAAAATACACAAAAGCAAAACTTTTTTCTCAAGTAGGAAATTCATGTAAAATGTTTGCCCGTTTTTCAACTGTCGGAGGTGAAAAAGGAAGTGCAGACACAGCAAGAGATCCACGAGGCTTTGCTTTAAAATTTTATACCGAAGACGGAAACTGGGATTTAGTAGGAAATAACACCCCGGTTTTCTTTATTAAGGACGCTAAAAAATTCCCCGATTTTATTCACACTCAAAAAAGAGTTCCTAAAACTAATCTTAAAAGCGCAACAATGATGTGGGATTTCTGGAGTTTAAATCCGGAATCACTCCATCAGGTTCTGATTTTAATGTCAGACAGAGGAACTCCACATGGTTACAGACACATGCACGGTTTTGGATCGCATACTTTTTCGATGATTAATGAAAAGAATGAAAGAACCTGGGTGAAATTCCATTTTAAAACAAAACAGGGAATTAAAAACTTCAGCAACGAAGATGCTACTAAAATGGCAGGAGAAAATCCCGATTTTGCCCAGGAAGATCTTTGTAACGCTATCGAAAACGGTGATTTTCCAAAATGGACGATGTATATTCAAACCATGACGGAAGAGCAGGCAAAAGAGTTCAGATGGAATCCTTTTGATATTACCAAAGTATGGTTTCAAGGAGATTTCCCACTTATTGAGGTCGGAGAAATGGAACTCAATGAAATTCCGAATAACTTCTTTGCTCATGTAGAACAGTCAACTTTTTCACCGAGTAATTTAATCAACGGAATCAGTTTTTCACCAGATAAAATGCTTCAGGGAAGATTATTTTCTTATCCTGACGCCCATCGATACAGAGTGGGTGTAAATTCTCATCAATTAGAAGTAAACAGATGCCCTTTTGCAGTCAATAATTATCAAAGAGACGGTTTTATGGCAGATTCGAGCGAATACCAAGACAAGCCCAATTATCATCCCAATAGTTTTGATGACATACAACCGGATTCTTCATATAAGAATTTCGAATATGAATTAGACAGTAATCATGTGGCAAACTACAATCGTAACGAAAATGATGACGACCATTACACTCAACCCGGATTACTATATACAAAAGCAATGAATCAGAAGGATAGAGATCATTTGGTTAAAAATATTATTGATCATATGAGCGGGATTGACGGGCCAAAAAGAGATGAAATTATCAACCGTCAATTGTGTCACTTCTTCAGAGCAAATATTGAGCTTGGCATGAAAGTAGCTTCAGGTTTACACATCAATATTGATTCAAACATGATGAATCATTCAAAATAAACTATTATAAATAAACAAAAAAGGGAAAAAAATAAATTTTTTCCCTTTTTTTTGCAAAATAATTTTTAATTTGCAGGTTATTAAAGATATAGATAACTGAATGAGTTACGAAAATATAATTTTAAGCAAAGAAGATAAGACTGCAATCATCACAATCAACAGACCTGAAAGCTTAAATGCATTAAATGCTAATACAATAAAAGAAATCAGTTCTGCGTTAGATGAGTTAGCATCTGATCATGAAGTAAGAGTTATCATATTAACAGGAAGCGGAGAAAAATCGTTTGTAGCCGGAGCTGATATTAAAGAATTCACCAATCTTAATCAGGAAAAAGCAGAAGAGCTTGCAAGAAACGGTCATAATAATCTTTTCAATAAAATTGAAAGTCTATCTAAACCGGTAATTGCTGCTGTAAATGGTTTTGCTCTGGGTGGAGGATTAGAATTAGCAATGGCATGTCATATAAGATATGCATCCGAAAATGCTAAACTAGGTCTTCCCGAGGTGACTTTAGGATTAATTCCGGGATACGGAGGTACGCAAAGACTTCCAAAATTAGTAGGAAAAGGAATAGCCAACGAGATGATTTTCTCAGCTAAGATGGTTCCTGCACAAAAAGCAAAAGAAATTGGTCTGGTAAATGAGGTTTACCCTATTGAAGAATTATTAAGTAAGACAAAAGAATTGGCTAAGATAATTTCTAGCAATTCTCCAATGGCAATTTCTAAAGCAATACAAGCAACTAATCTATCTGATACAGATAAAGGCTTTGAAGCTGAAATCAAGTATTTCGGAGAACTTTTTGAAATGAAAGATAAAAAAGAAGGAGTTTCTGCTTTTCTTGAAAAAAGAAAACCAAACTTCTAAAATATACCATATCACAGATTATTTCGAAAATGATGCAGACGTATAGTAAGTTTGATAAAGCTTATCTAAAAATGGCTCTCGAATGGGCAAAACTTTCCTACTGTGAAAGAAAACAAGTAGGAGCTCTTATCGTAAAAGATAGGATGATTATTTCAGACGGTTACAATGGTACCCCTTCTGGATCAGAAAACTGCTGTGAAGACGAAAACGGTAAAACTCACTGGTACGTCTTACATGCGGAAGCAAATGCGATTCTTAAATTAGCCGGTTCTACACAATCAGCCCGGGGAGCGACTTTATATCTTACGCTCTCACCCTGCAAAGACTGCAGCAAGCTGATATTACAGGCAGGAATAGAAAGACTCGTATACATAAATGCTTATTCTGATAATGAAGGAATATCATTTTTACAAGAACATGGCATTGAAATAATACAGGTTACAGAAAATGAATTATAAATAAAAAAAACACAACACAATGAATTGGGATGAAAAAATTAAAGATTTTGAAATTTTTCTAAGATTCGAAAGAAATTTCTCAGAAAACACACTTGATGCTTACGTAAGAGACATCAAAAAACTAAAAGAATACGCAGAAGAAGATCTGGAAAACACAGGTCCTGACGTTATCTCTTATGAAAACCTGCAAGAGTACATCTTCACATTATCCAAACAGAAATTCAGTGAAAGATCACAGGCGAGATGGATCTCGTCTATCAAAGCTTTTTTCAGATTTCTGATGGAGGACGAAATTCGTGAAGACAATCCTTCATCATTACTTGAAGGACCTAAATTGGGATTATACCTTCCTGATACTTTAAGCCTAGCCGACATCAATAAAATTATTGATGCAATAGATACCAGTTCGGATCTTGGAAAGCGGAATCAATGCATTATCGAGGTATTATACGGTTGCGGCCTGCGTGTTTCCGAATTAATTGATGTAAAAATTTCAAACATCAATTTTAAAGAGAACTACATTAAAGTTATTGGAAAAGGAAATAAGGTACGTTTTGTTCCTTTAGCTCATTATACCGCAGATTTGCTACAGATTTACATCCGTGAGGTACGTTCAAAAATTAAGATCAATAAAAAACATGAAGACACTTTGTTTTTAAACAGCAGAGGAACTTCAATGTCCAGAGTGATTGTATTTCTTATCATTAAAGAACTTACAGACAAAGCGGGTGTAAGCAAGAAAATATCTCCACACACATTCAGACATTCATTTGCGACACATCTGATGCAGAATGGTGCAGATCTTCGTTTCATCCAGGAAATGCTGGGACATTCTAGCATTACGACAACGCAGGTTTATACCCATCTTAAAACTGAAGAGCTTCGTGATGTGATTTTAACCTTCCATCCGAGAAATAAGACTAAAATTGTTGAATGAAAATATTGAAATTTTGCCCTAATTGCGGCAAAGAATCATTGAATTGGGACAGCGAAAAAAAATGGAGCTGTTCCAATTGCAATTTCACCCTATATAATAACGTTGCAGGAGCCGTTGCGGTGGTGATAAGATGTGGAGATGAAGTATATCTTACCAGAAGAAATCAGGAACCCAAAAAAGGAAAACTTGATTTAGCAGGAGGGTTTGTTGACCCAAGAGAAAGTGCGGAGCAAACCTGCAAACGCGAACTTTCCGAAGAACTGCAACTCGATATAGATGTTAAAAATCTGAAATATCTTACAAGTCTTCCCAATGTTTATCAATATAAAGAAATTGACTACAATACGATCGACTTATTTTATGAATACAGCGTTTCAGAAAAATTTGAAGTAAGTTTAGCGCTTTCAGAAATTTCGGAAACACATTGGGTTCCTTTAAGCGAAATCAATCTTGACGATTTAGCATTTGATTCTCAGAAAATATTTTTCAGAGAATATTTAAAGAATTTTTAAGCTAAAAAAACTCCCGCATTTACAAAATATGGGGGAGTTTTTATTTTTAATTTAATAAGATTTTGTCTTCAGAATTTCCTCAAAATATTTGATCAAAACTGTTCGTTCCGCATCAGATAAATTTGCTTCGTTATGATAAACAATATAAGCAGGTAAAGGCATCGACTTATCTTTTAAAGTCTGAACAGCCTTATTCAACATACTTTCCTTTAGGTCTTTATTATAAGAGTTCCAAACCGAGAAATTGAGATGTTCCCGACCTTCATTGATGTGATCTTTTACAGACCATGAAAATGGCGCAATATAGGCGTACTTCGGATAAACCGTTTCATTTGAATGACAATCGTAGCAAGCATTTTTTAGCAATGTCACAACTTTTGGTGGCGACTTTTTAACATCAACAAAATTAACAGACTTATTGATCGGTTGATTTGTTTTGTCAATGGGTATAAACTGAATGATCGCAAAAGAAACAAAAATCCAGAAAACTATTTTTTTAAATGTTTTCATTATCGGGTTAATTGTCTCGTGTTGTTCAACCTCGTACTGTTATTTAAATTAGTACCGTTATTATTGTTATTCAAAAGACCAGGACTTGTCTGGGTTTCATCTTTCTGATTAGGTTTTGGAGCTTTGACACCTTCAAATACTCTTTTATCATTCAGGTCCCAATCTTCTTTTGTTTCCCATAATGGTCTTGCTACTACCATTTTGTAGTAGACATAAGAATCTTCAGCAAAAATATCATTGACAAAATCTGCTTCATCCCAATGTTTATTTTCGTTGTTATCTACCAAAATCCTGACAATATAATCACCCGGTTTTACGATGTCAAAATTGGCTTGTGTTCCACTTGTATATTTTTGATAAACAGCTTTTTCAGAAGAATCTAATAATTGAATCCAGAATTTTGTTTTTGGTGCATTAGTAAGAGTAAAGTTGAGGCTTCCATAGTTTTCAACTTTATCAGCTTCAAAATCAAATCTTTTTGATTCTGCATTTTTTTCATAAAAAGAAGAGACTGTAGTTTTGGGAATTGTAAGCTGATATTTTTTACCCGCCACGAAATCAGACTGAACCAAAATTTCGTAAGGATTGGAAGCAGATATTTTAGCTGTAAAATTCTGGCTTACACTATCAGTCTTCAGCGTCCATTTTTCAGGATTGATCTTATCTACAACATAATTTGAAATCAGTTTGAAATCAGTTTTAGGAGGAAGAAGAGAACCGCCGATATTATTTTCGACAGTCATCGTATTTTTTGCGTTATACTTATAGAAAACCGAAGTAGAATCTTTTTTACCATCCGCTTCGTATCCGAATTTCAAATTTTCGGTTACTGTTTGTCCGACATTACTTTTCACAGCATCAAACCAAATACGCACAGAATCTGATTTTGGTATATGTGTAACTTTAAAATCCTGAAGCTTTTCGTTTCGTGAAATAACTTTCACATCAGTAGGATTCCCTTCAAATGTCATGAGAATACCTCCCGGAACTTCTTTTAATTCAGGTTTTTTAAATGCTTTTTTAGACGGATATAATTTTAAATTTAAACCTGAAATCGATTTTTCTATAGTTACCGTATCTTTTCTGAAACCAATTTTTTCCTTACCCGGATCATAGATTGAGTTTCCGTTTTCATCATCGTACGCAATGATCTTGTATTTTCCCGGAGCGAGATAATTTAATTCATAATATCCATCGTCATCAACTTTGGTGATGTAATAAGGCTTCTTTTTATAATTGATCGTATCTTTCAGCTGATACAAGCCTACCACCATTTTATTTTCGCTGCTGTTCTGTTTTGTAATGGCAAAAGCATCTTTCACTTCACCACTTATGTAGAGATCATCAAGTTTTTCACCTGTAGAAAAAGCAAAATTAAAATATCTCAGAATGTTTGATTCACTGTTATCTGCTATTGAATTTCCAAAATTAAAATTATATGTAGTATTTGCCTGAAGCGTATCAGACCATTGAATGATCAGATATTTATTAGCAATATTTGACGGAAGAATTCTCGTAATATTCTCTATTGGCGGAGAAATATTAAGGTTTTTATTGATATCTTTCAGTGTAATATATTCATCAAAATCGATTCTGAGTTCCTTGATGTCTCTTCTTACATTCACTCTTGTGGTATCAATATTTGAACTTAGAAACTTCGGAGCCAAAGTATCTTTTGGCCCGCCAATGGGAGAACCCACTCTTGCACAGGAATGCACAAGAAAACTGACGATCAGTAAGAGAAGAATTCTTTTCATGAATATATTTGAGCAAAAATAAACATTATTCTCCAAAAACTTCAGTTCCTGTTTTTAATGTGTCTTTATTATCATTCATAATGTGATTGAGCTTGTCTTTTTGAGGCGGGAAATCTTCAAATAATCCCGACAACGCCAAAGCTGAGTAGACTTTCCCCGAATATTTATTCCCAATAGCGACAATGGTTACTTTAGATTTTAAAAGATGAGCAAATACAGAATTGGTTCCGTGCCACCATCCGTTATGGTAAGTTAACTTTTCTCCGTTATCAAAAATTTTCATTCTGAATCCTAAGCCATAATTATTTTGTCCTGCTTTTTCATTGCTGTAAGGAGCAAAAATCATATCTTTTAATTCCGGTTTCAGGAAATCCTTCGAAAACATTGCTTTTGAAAAAGTATATAAATCTCTAGGCGTTGTATATACATTTTTGTCACCATAAATCAAATCCAAACGGTCTAAAGGATACAATCTGTTTCCACCATAATAAAATGACTGAGCTGCCGTAGGAATATCTTTTTCCTGAAAAATGTAAGTATTTGTCATTTTTAAAGGAGTAAAAACCATTTCTTGCATTGCCTGCGGAAAAGAAGTCTTAGTCACTTTTTCAATCAACAAAGCCAAAAGAGCAAAGTTGGTATTGCAATACATAAAACCCGTATCGGTGTCTCTTGCCAATTCAGGTTTGTATTTGATGATCATATTCAGAACATCCTGATTGGTAATATAAGTCTTTGAAAGCTCTGCCGGAGCGGGTTGAATTTTGGTGATAAAATATTCGTACTTCGGAAGCCCGCTTCTTTGATCCAATAATGTCTGAACCGTAACATTAGGATAAGGAAATCCCGGAAAAAATTGTGTCAGGCGATCAGATAATTTTATTTTTCCTGCTTCTACCAATTTCAGCATTGCCATCGCAGTCAAAGTTTTTGAAACCGAAGCAACGTGTAAAGGTGTATTTTTGTCAATTGGCATCTGATTACCCTCTCTTCCAAAACCTCTATAATTTTCAAATAAAATATCGTTTCCTTTTGCAACTAAAATTCCACCGCTAAGATTACTCCCTTCCCATACTTTTTTATAATACTGGTCGATATAATTGATGACAAAATCTTTGTTTGAAAGAACCCCGTCCTGTGGTGAAAACACTTTACCCAGATCTACATTTCCATAATTCGGAAGATTGGTGTTGTTCTCTGTTAAAGATTCTTTGTTTTCGGATTTGTTTTTACAGGAAAAAAGAAATAAAAATAAGGTTGCAGCGAGTACAAAAGTAAGCTTCTTCATGAGTTTCAAAAATGAATGGCAATTTAATAAAACTCAAAATAAATAGGTAAACATGAATGTAAATTATGAATTATTTAACATAATCTAAAAACATTAATTTGAATAGGACAAAAGAATTTTATCAACTATCACCTGCGCCAGTTTTTCTTTGCTTTGATGTGTCCAGCCCGCAATATGAGGTGTTACGATTACTTTTTCAGAATTTAAAAGGTAGTTTAAATCTTCATTATTTGTCTCTAGATTTTCAAAAGAAGCTTTCTCATATTCCAAAACATCAAGACAAGCTCCTTTTACTTTTCCGGATTTCAAAGCTTTGACTAAACTTTTCGTTTCAACATTTTTTCCTCTTGCTGTATTTACAAAATAGAAATCTTTTTTCATTTCTGAAATAAACCGACCATCAATTAAATAATTTGTCTCTGCCGTTAAAGGAATATGTAAGCTTAAAACCTCAGCTTGATTTTTTAATTCTTCTAAAGAAACCTGCGATGCAAATTCATCAGAAAGATTGGGAAGAATATCATGGAAAATCACTTTACAACCAAAACCTGAGAGTCTTTTGGCAGTAGCTTTTCCCATATTTCCGTAACCGATTAATCCTACAGTTTTTCCTAATAATTCGTCACCACGATTTTCTTCACGCAGCCAGATTCCGTTTTTCACTTCGTTGGATGCGATGAAAAGTCGGTTCATTAAAATTAAAAGCATTCCAACCACATGCTCTGCAACAGAATCTCTGTTTCCTTCCGGAGAATTGATCAACTGAATTCCCAACTTTTCAGCAACAAGAATGTCGATATTTTCCATTCCCGCTCCTACTCTTGCAATGAATTTCAGATTTTTTGCTTTCTCTAAAAAGTTTTTATCTAAAGGAATTCTGCTTCTGATAATCACACCATCATAATTTTCAATCTTATTACAAATCTCATCATAAGAAGACGTAAAATCTTCTTCCAGAATAAAGTTTTTTTCTAAAAGTTGTTCGGTGATGAGTGGGTGATTTTTATCTAAAAGTAAGATTCTCATGATCTCAGATTACATTTAAAAATAAACGGAAGAAAAATCTTCCGTCACTATTTATACATCAATTTCTCCTGCAAACAATTTTTTCAGCTCTACCGAATCTGTTGGCTTCATTCTTCCCGACAGAATTAAAGAAAGTTCTTTTCTTCTTAAAGCAGCATCGAATCTTTCCACTTCAAGTTCGGTTTCAGGTTCCATTGCAGGAATCGGAATTGGTCTGTTGAATTCGTCTACGGCAACAAAAGTGTATATTCCTTTATTGGTCTGTATTTTTTTATGATTGATCGGATCGTCTAACCAAACATCTACATAAATCTCCATTGAAGTAGAAAATGCGCGCGAAACTTTAGATTCCATCACAACAATTCCGCCTTCAGGAATCGGGTGATCAAATGAAACGTGATTAACAGAAGCTGTAACTACTCTTCTTTCACAATGTCTTGTTGCAGAGATTGACGCACAACGATCCATTCTTGCCAATAATTCGCCTCCGAAAAGATTTCTCAACTGATTGGTATCATTGGGAAGTACGATATTGGTCATCACCGTCAGAGATTCTGACGCTTTTTTTATTTTTGCCATCTTGATTTTCTTTTTTGGGAGCTTGGTTTCCAAGTTTTTGCAGCTTGTTTGATTGAATCTTTTCTTAAAGAATCTGCCTTAAAAGCTTTTACAGAATCTGCTTTTTTTATCTGAACTGAATCAATTTTTACCGGAATTTTCTTTTCAATCCTTTTCGTTTTGGTCTGTACCGAAACATCATCAAAAGATTTTTTTCCAAAGATCAATTCCTGCTGAGTGTATGCTAAATACAACATTCCTAAAACCGGAACGATGAACAAGAAAATCCAAAGGATTGATTTATTAAATTTGTAATCTTTCTCTATATTTTTAGGTGTTTCAAAAGTCTCACCTTTGTTAATATCTGAAAAGTGGATTTCTTCTAAACCATAAAAATCGGGATGATCAGATTCTAAACGGTTTCCTCTAAAATGAAGCTGTCCGTCTTCGATGAAAATAGTTCCAAGATCTTGAATCTCCAAAACCTGTTCTGCCTGCAATTTCTTTTTCCAAAAATCGGTTTGAATCTGCAATTCGTTTTCTGCAGCTTCTTTTGAAACCGCTTTCTGACTGCTGATAAACTGAACCAAATCATTAGATAAAACCTGATAATCAGAATGAAACGCAATTTTGGTGGAGGGCGGAAGGATGCTTCCGTGTTCTGAGTTGATGACCGCTTTAGAATTTTCCAGAGAAAATACACCAAACTTCGGAACGGTAGCCGTTCCAAATTGTTTCAAATAGTCTAAAATGTAAGCTGAAATATTCATTTGGTCGCAAATTTATAACTTTTTCGTGACTTTTTCAGAGATTTGTTTGTATCATATATTATGAAATGAGCTTCCCACAGATTACACAGATCTGTATAAATTTATCATAAACTTATCCTGCATTACAAATCTTTGTATTTCGAAAATAAGTGAAACACCTTTGTCTAACTTATTTTATTTTCTTCATCATATAATTCTTTGTCTTTCCTTGCGATTATTTAACGCAAAGAAAGACAAAGCTTTTTTCAGTAAGCAACATTTAGATAAAGAGAAACAAAGCCATTTCATTTAAGAAAGAAAAACAAAGTATATTGCCTAGATCAAAAACTTGAATAGATTTAAAAATGGATCAATAATTTTAAATATAAAACAAAAAAAGACTGCCGAAGCAGCCTTCAAAATTTAATCTGAACTTTACTGAAATATAATAATATGAAATGGTGTTTAAATAGCATTACTGAATTTTCCAGCTGATCCCGAACATAAAGTTGGTTCCTGCCTGGGAAAAATAGATTGGCCCTTCATAGACATATCCGTTGTTGACATATTTCTGATTAAAAACATTATTGACCAAAAGTTTTAAAGCAACGTCATGTCTTGCCACTTTAAACTGATACTGAGCATTAAAATCTGTCAGAAGATAATCTTTCAACTGCAAATCCTGAGTTTCCGTATTGTCTAAATACTGTTTCCCAACATACTGATTCATCAAAGCAAACTGGAAATTTTTAGTAGGATTAAATTTCAGACTTAAATTGGCAATTACATTTGGTGAAAAAGATATTTCAGTGTTTCCTAAAGCATTGATTCCGCTTTCGTTTTCAATCCTGAAATCTAAATTTCTGTTTTGACTCAAACTTACATTTCCTGAAATTTCCCATTGTTTTGAAAGTTTCGCCAAAGCGCCGACTTCAATTCCTCTTCTGTAACTTTTCCCTGAATTGGTTCTGATGAATTCACCTATATTGCTGATCTGTCCGTTTAAAACCAACTGATTCAGGTAATACATATAATATAGATTGGCTGTGAAAGCGACTTTCCCAAACTGTTTTTCTATTCCCGCCTCAAAATCGTGTAGCTTTTCCGATTTCACATCGTTGTTTGCGATCAAATCATCACGATTCGGTTCTCTCTGCGCATGAGCGTAAGAAATGAAGACTTTTCCGTTGCCTAATTTGTAATTGACACCGGCTTTTGGATTAAAAAACAGCCAGTTTTTGTCTAAATTTGCGCCTTCGCCATCGCCTTCCATTAAGATTTTCGTATCATAATCGATGTTTCTTAATTGAAGATCCCCGAAGAATTCGAAATCATTTACTTTTACCAAAGCTTTAGCAAAACCCGCCACTTCATTTTTCACAGAACGGTTTCTGTAATACTCATGCTCCTGAATCTGCGGAACAAAAACATCGGTTACATTTCCATAATGTCTTCCGTAATATTGATTTCCTACAACTCCGAAATTCAGATCGAGATTGTCAAACTTTCCGTATAGCGTTGAAACAATTCCGTAGAAATCATTATTCAGCCATTTTTTTCTGATAAAATCTGAATATTCTTCACCGTTGAAATCAGGCAGAGCGTATCTTGCGTAAGGATCTCCCTGTTTATAGTTTTCGTAATATCCTCTTCCTTTAGTGTAGTGTAAAGTGGTTTCTAAATTCCATCTTTCATTTAATCCTTGCTCCCAAAGTAATTGATAATGGTTTTGTCTGTAATTATCGGTTTCATTATCGTAAAATCCAACAACATTTTCCCAGTTTGCATTATAAATAGCACCGGAAATATTATATCTAGGATTGGTTTCCCATGTTTTTCTGTCGACTCCGTTCCATGCCTGATACGTTTTTTCTTTTCCGCCAAAAGCCATCAAACGGATTTTTGTTTTTGCCTCTTCAAATAATGCAGTAAAATTGTAAGAGTTTAAATCTGAAAAAGCACGGTCAATATACCCGTCAGAATGAATATTGGTATATCTTCCCATCACAGAAAGTCGGTTTTTCCAAAATTTCCCGGAACCAACTTCAGCAGAATATTTGTAAGTATTAAAAGATCCGTAACTGTCGTCTGTTTTAAAATAAAACTTTTCTTCAGGGTCTTTCGAAATTACATTGATACTGGCTCCAAACGCAGAAACTCCATTGTTGGAAGTTCCCACACCTCTTTGAATGACAATCTGTGATGCTGAACTCGTCAAATCCGGAACGTTCACAAAGAAAGTTCCCTGACTTTCAGAATCGTTGAACGGAACACCGTTCATCATCACATTGATTCCCCTTCCGGCAACTCCACGAATTCTAAAACCAGTGTAACCTACTCCGTTTCCGGCATCGGAAGTTGAGATAATTGAGGTTTGGTTTTTTAAGAGAATCGGTAAATCCTGTCCGAGATTTCTGCTCTCAAGATCTTTTTGTACGTTGATGATCTCTTTGGCAACAGGCAGCCTTCTGGTAAAGTTGACGGCTTCAATTTCTCTGATTTTCAGAGAATCTGTGTTTTGAGTTTGTGCAAAACTCAGCGAACTTGCGGTAAGTCCTAAAAAAAATAATCCTTTCATTCTTATAAATTTTTAAAATTTAATGGAATAAAAGGGGATCGATAAGATATTATGATACAACATCCCTAAACAGCATTATCTGTTCCAGGTTCATTGGGTATAATCTCAGCCCCCATTGGAGCACCCCTTTAATTTCAGCGCGAAATTACAAAAATTTACCGATCTTCCAAATTTAATACGATTTGTTATCAGAATCAATGTAATAATAGTTTATATCGTCTTTTGTGACTTCAAACATTTTGCCCAATTTCCAGCTATAATTCCTTTTAATATCAGCATATTCAAAAGGAATGATAATATTATTGTTGACATCGATGACACCAAATTTGTCTTTATGTGATGCCACGATCATAGGATTTGACAAGTCATCACCTTCGAGAATATGGAGATACTGGTATTTCGGATAAATCTTAAAATGAGAACGATCTGCAGGATTACTGAATTTTGAATCTTCGATAATTCCGTAAAATCCGTTTAAAATATAGGCATGGAAAAGTTGTTTTTTAAATTCACTTTGGCATTTTCCCAGATCCGTATTTTTATATTGATATACTTTTTTTCCGGTCTGATCAATTCTGTATGAGATATTATTTTTCTCAACAGTGGCAAATTTGACCGTGCCAAATTTCTTGACTTTAGGATTTGGAGAATTTAAAAGGTTGCAATCTTCAGCAAAAAACATTGCGATATGGTATTCAGGTGCGATGATGAATTTCCCTTTCTGATTAATATATCCAAAATTATCATTCTTTTTTTGCGGAATCAACAAAGGAACATTTTCATTGAGAACAATCAAATTATTCTCAGGAGTTTTTTTTACAATCTTCTTTGCAGAATTTTTCTTATTTAATAACTGATTATCTTTCAAACTTTTAGACTGCGACAACAGACTTATAGATAAAAGAATAAAAATAACATCAAAAATTTTCTTCATGATCACTTGCGTTCAAAATATCTGCCAAAAATAGAAAATATAAAATTCATATTTATACAGAATCTAAATAATTTAACCCCAAAAAAATATTAAAAATTCGTATTTTTGGGAGCATTTTTAAATGTCTGATAATTTTTAAAACGTTTGAAAGATGATTTTTGATATGAATATGATCAAATAATATCTGAACGTTACCTAAAAGAGAGTTTTTGCAAAAAGACAGATCACTTGTAAGTCATTTACATTTTCAGAAAAAATCTTTTATTCTCACTTTCGGGGCTGAACATTAGCTCATGTTCTAAAATGCAGTAGGTCATATTTGTTTTGTTGCAGCAATTTGCATTAAATGTGAATATTTGAATAACAACTCTTTACAATCTACTATTAACTTTGAAAAGAACTTCTATTTATGAATATTTATCAGGATTACATCCAAGAGATCGAAGAAAGAAAAAACCAAGGTCTTCATCCAAAACCTATTGATAGTGCAGAATTGCTTAGCGAAATCATTGCACAAATTAAAGATTCGGATAACGAACACAGAGCAGATTCTCTTAAATTTTTTATTTACAATACATTACCGGGAACTACAAGTGCTGCAGGTGTGAAAGCTAAATTTTTGAAAGAAATTATTTTAGGTGAATCCGTATTAGAAGAAATATCTCCGGCATTTGCATTTGAGTTATTATCTCACATGAAGGGTGGCCCTTCAATTGAAGTATTGCTGGATTTAGCATTAGGAAATAATGCTCAAATTGCTAAAGAAGCTGCAAACGTTCTTAAAACACAGGTTTTTCTTTACGAAGCTGACACAGACCGTTTGAAAGAAGCTTTCCACAAAGGTAACGAAATCGCAAAAGAACTTGTTGAAAGCTACGCTCAGGCTGAATTTTTCACAAAACTTCCGGAAGCTCCGGAAGAAATCAAAGTGGTAACGTACATCGCCGGCGAAGGCGACATTTCTACAGATTTATTGTCTCCTGGAAATCAGGCACACTCAAGATCTGACCGGGAACTTCACGGAAAGTGTATGATGACACCTGAAGCTCAAGAGGAAATCAAAGCTTTGCAAGCTCAGCATCCTGAAAAAAGCGTCATGCTGATCGCTGAAAAAGGAACAATGGGTGTGGGATCATCCAGAATGTCTGGTGTAAACAACGTTGCACTTTGGACAGGCAAACAAGCGAGTCCTTATATCCCATTTGTGAATTTTGCACCAATTGTTGGCGGAACAAACGGCATTTCTCCGATTTTCCTCACAACTGTTGATGTTACCGGCGGAATAGGAATCGATCTTCAGAACTGGGTAAAAAAACTAGATGCAGATGGTAATGTGATTCGTAATGAAAACAACGAACCAATCCTTGAGGAAGTTTACTCTGTAGCAACAGGAACAGTTCTTACCATCAATACAAAGACTAAAAAATTATACAACGGCGATCAGGAATTGAAAGACATTTCTAAGTCATTCACACCGCAAAAAATGGAATTCATCAAAGCTGGTGGATCTTACGCCATCGTTTTTGGTAAAAAATTACAAACCTGGGCTTCAGGAATTCTAGGAATTGAAATTCCTACCGTTTATGCTCCATCAAAAGAAATTACTAAAGAAGGGGTGGGTCTTACTGCCGTTGAAAAAATATTTAATAAAAATGCTGTAGGTTTAGCTCCGGGAAAAGTTTTACACGCAGGTTCAGACGTTCGTGTAGAAGTAAATATCGTTGGATCTCAGGATACAACCGGTTTAATGACTGCACAGGAATTGGAATCAATGGCTGCAACAGTAATTTCTCCAATCGTTGACGGTGCGTACCAATCAGGTTGTCACACTGCTTCGGTTTGGGACAAAAAAGCGCAGGCTAATATTCCAAGATTGATGAAATTTATGAATGATTTCGGTTTGATCACTGCACGTGACCCGAAAGGTGAATATCATGCAATGACAGACGTTATTCATAAAGTTCTTAACGATATTACCATCGACGAATGGGCAATCATCATTGGTGGTGACTCTCACACAAGAATGTCAAAAGGTGTTGCTTTTGGAGCTGACTCAGGAACTGTTGCACTTGCTTTGGCGACTGGTGAAGCATCTATGCCAATTCCGGAATCTGTAAAAGTAACTTTCAAAGGTGACATGAAACATCATATGGATTTCCGTGATGTGGTACATGCTACTCAACTGCAAATGTTACAACAGTTTGGAGGCGAAAATGTATTCCAGGGTAGAATTATTGAGGTTCATATCGGAACTCTTCCTGCTGATCAGGCATTTACATTTACAGACTGGACTGCAGAAATGAAAGCAAAAGCCTCAATCTGTATTTCTGAAGATGATACTTTGATCGAATCATTGGAAATTGCAAAAAGCAGAATCCAGATCATGATCGACAAAGGAATGGATAACCATAATCAGGTTCTTCAGGGATTGATCAATAAAGCAAATAAGAGAATCACAGAGATTAAGTCAGGTGAAAAACCAGCTTTAACGCCGGATTCAAATGCCAGTTATTATGCAGAAGTAGTTGTTGATCTTGACATCATTATCGAGCCAATGATTGCTGATCCGGATGTAAACAACGAAGATGTTTCTAAAAGATATACGCACGATACTATCAGAGACCTTACCTATTACGGAGGTGACAAAAAAGTTGACCTTGGTTTCGTAGGATCTTGTATGGTTCACAAAGGCGATTTGAAAATCGTTTCTCAGATGTTGAGAAATATTGAAAGAAAAAATGGTAAAGTTGAATTCTTAGCGCCACTTGTTGTTGCGGCTCCAACTTATAATATTATTGATGAGTTAAAAGCTGAAGGAGACTGGGAATTATTAGAGAAATATTCAGGTTTTGAATTTGATGATAATGCTCCTAAAGGTGCAGCTCGTGTAGAGTACAAAAACATGATGTACCTTGAGCGTCCCGGATGTAACCTTTGCATGGGTAATCAGGAGAAAGCTGAAAAAGGTGATACTGTTTTAGCAACTTCTACCCGTCTTTTCCAGGGAAGAGTGGTTGAAGATTCTGAGCGTAAAAAAGGAGAATCTTTATTGGCTTCCACTCCGGTTGTTGTCCTTTCTGCAATCATCGGAAGAATTCCTAATATTAAAGAATATAAAGCAGCAGTTGAAGGTATTGACTTAACTAAATTTGCTCCTCCGATTAAAGAATTAGTAGCAGTGGGGCACTAATATTCAGAGATAAATTCAGCCTAAGACTGTTTTAGAAATTATATAAATGAAAGATTTTGATCCATTTGGATTTAAAATCTTTCATTTTTTGTTTAGAACATTTCTATTTAAACCTTTAAATCATTTATTTTAACTTAAATCAATGACTGCGATTTTATTTTTCCTTATCTTGATAGAAATAAAATATCCTGATTATTCATCGTTAATATCCTTTTAATGGATTGAAGGAACAGAATTTGATGAATCAGAATATAATCCATTTTAAATTTAAATTTAAAATGGAAAATTCATTAAAAAAGAAAAATTAAATTAAGATATGACTTTCGACATTGACATGATCAAAAAAGTGTACGAACGCTATCCTGAACGTATTGCAGCAGCAAGAAAAATCACAGGAAAACCTTTGACACTTTCAGAAAAAATCCTTTACACACATTTGTGGGAAGGAAATTCAACACAGGAATACGAAAGAGGAAATTCTTACGTGGATTTTGCTCCGGACAGAGTTGCTATGCAGGATGCAACTGCACAAATGGCACTCTTACAATTTATGCAGGCAGGAAAAGCTAAAGTGGCAGTTCCGTCAACAGTTCATGCAGATCACCTGATTCAGGCGCGAGTAGGTGCAGAATCAGATCTTCAGGAAGGTATTAATAAAAACTCAGAAGTTTTCAATTTTTTAAGTTCTGTATGTGATAAATACGGCATCGGCTTTTGGAAACCGGGAGCAGGAATTATTCATCAGGTTGTATTAGAAAACTATGCATTTCCTGGAGGTATGATGATTGGAACTGATTCTCATACCGTAAACGCAGGTGGATTAGGAATGGTTGCCATCGGAGTTGGCGGTGCAGATGCAGTAGATGTAATGGCAGGAATGGCTTGGGAATTGAAAATGCCAAAATTAATCGGGGTAAAATTAACAGGAAAAATGAGCGGATGGACTTCCGCAAAAGATGTTATCTTAAAAGTTGCAGGAATTTTGACCGTAAAAGGTGGAACCGGCTGCATCGTAGAATATTTCGGAGAAGGAGCACTGTCACTTTCGGCAACAGGAAAAGGAACAATTTGCAACATGGGTGCTGAAGTTGGTGCTACCACTTCCACTTTCGGATATGATGATTCTATGAGAAGATATCTTTCTTCTACAGGAAGACAGGATGTTGTAGATGCTGCTGATAAAATTGCTGAGCATTTAACAGGTGATGCTGAGGTTTATGCAAACCCGGAACAATATTTTGATCAGGTTATTGAAATTAATCTTTCAGAATTAGCTCCACATTTGAACGGACCATTTACTCCGGATCTGGCAACTCCCGTTTCTGAATTTAAAGAAAAAGCTGAAGCTAACGGTTGGCCAATTGAAGTGGAATGGGCACTGATAGGATCTTGCACCAATTCTTCTTATGAAGATTTATCGAGAGCCGCTTCTATTGTTGAAGACGCTGTTGCTAAAGGAGTAAAGCCCAAAGCAATCTTAGGAATCAACCCGGGTTCTGAACAAGTGAAATTTACCGCAGAAAGAGACGGTTTCTTAAATTCATTCAGGAAATTTGAAAACGCAAGAATCTTTACAAATGCTTGTGGACCTTGTATCGGACAGTGGGACAGAGAAGGTGCTGAAAAAGGTGAGAAAAACTCAATCATTCACTCATTCAACAGAAATTTCGCAAAAAGAGCAGACGGAAACCCAAATACTCATGCTTTCGTAGCTTCTCCAGAAATGGTAGCTGCCATTGCAATCTCAGGAAGATTAGATTTTAACCCAATTACAGATACTTTAACTGCAGAAAACGGAGAACAAATAAAATTAAATGAACCTAAAGGTTTTGAATTGCCATCAAAAGGATTTGCAGTAGATGACAACGGATACCAAGCTCCTTCGGAAGACGGATCGGGGGTTCAGGTAAATGTAAGCCCAACTTCAGACAGGCTTCAGCTGTTGGAAGAATTCCCTGCTTGGGACGGAAAAAATATTACCGGAGCGAGAGTTTTAATTAAAGCTTTCGGAAAATGTACAACAGACCATATTTCTATGGCAGGACCATGGTTGAAATACAGAGGCCACCTTGATAATATCTCAAACAATATGTTGATTGGGGCTGTAAATGCCTACAACATGGAAACCAATAGTGTAAAAAACGAGTTAGACGGTTCTTACGGTGAAGTTCCTGCGGTACAGAGAGCTTACAAAGCTGCAGGAATCCCTTCAATTGTAGTTGGAGATCAAAACTATGGCGAAGGTTCTTCAAGAGAACACGCTGCAATGGAGCCGAGACATCTTGGTGTAAAAGCGGTTTTGGTAAAATCATTTGCAAGAATCCATGAGACCAACCTGAAAAAACAAGGAATGTTGGGATTAACTTTTGCTAACGAGGCAGATTATGATAAGATTCAGGAAGATGACGTTGTTAATTTCCTTGATTTAGATCAGTTTGCTCCAGGAAAACAATTGACTTTAGAGTTTATCCATACTGATGGGACTAAAGATATTGTAATGGCAAACCACACGTATAACGATCAGCAGATCGACTGGTTCAAAGCAGGTTCTGCATTGAATTTAATTAAGCAACAGGAAAACTAATCTTAGTTTTTATTATATATAAAGCCAGCTTCGATCGAAGTTGGCTTTTTTATTTCAGATGCTTGACGTAGATGTAAATATTTACTTCATTTTTTCTAAAAAACCAGATTTGTAACTCTCTCCTACCGGAACTTCATGGTCGGAAATCAGAATTACCTTTTTTGAACTTAAACTTTTGATTTTATTTAAATTGATGATAAACGATTTGTGAATTCTTAGAAAATATTCGGGAAGCTGAATCTCTAGAGATTTTAAAGTATCAAGAATAATATATTCCTGGTTTTCAGTTTTTATATTGACATAGTCTTTCAGGCTTTCAACATATAAAATTTCATCAAAATTAATGCGGTGCTGTTGTCCCGAAGATTTTACAAAAAAATGAGATTCTCCTTGGCGTTCATTAACAGAAAAACGTTCCTGAGCTTTTAATGCACTTTTATAAAAACGTTCAAACGAAACTGGTTTTAAAAGATAATCTACAACATTGTGCTCGTAACCTTCCAAAGCATATTCAGAATAAGCTGTAGTTAATATATATTTTTGCTTATCTCCAGCTATTTTCATGAAATTGATTCCGCTCAGTTCAGGCATTTGGATATCAAGAAAAACCAAATCCACCTCATTTTTCTGAATGTATTCTAAAGCTTCAATAGGATTTTCTGAAGAGAAAACAAATTCAAGAAACGGAATTTTTTCAACATAATTTTCCAACAGAGAAACTGCAAGCGGCTCGTCATCTACGATGATACATTTAATTTTTCTCATTTCGCAAATTAATTTTTAAATCTACGATAAATTCCGTTTCCGAATCTTTTATATCCAATTGATGCATTTTCGGATATAAAATTGACAGCCGTTTTTTCACATTTTCAATACCGATTCCTGAAAGCACATCTCTCATTCTTTCTTTTTTATAATTCAAAAGATAAAAATGCAGAATTTTGTTTTCGTCTGAGATTTTCATTTCGAAACCTTTATTTCTAAAATCACCATGTTTAAAAGCATTCTCAACAAATGGAACCAAAATCATAGGTGAAATGTTAAGATCAGGATAATTGATGTTTTTTTTAATAATCAATAGTTCGGGATTTTTAATTCTAAGCTTCTCTAAAGCAATCAGACTGTCGAGATAGCCGATTTCTTTTTCTAAAGTGATGAAATCTTTTTCCAGATCTTTTGTACTGTACCTCAATAATTTTCCCAATTCTTCAATCGCAGGTAAAGCTTTATCTGAATTTTGGTAGACCAGTGAATAAATATTATTGAGCGAATTAAAAATAAAATGCGGATTGATTTGCGTTTTCAAAGCCTGTAATTCTGCATTTTTCCTTGCCCTTACCAATTCTGTTTTTTCAACTTCAGTATTGATAAAATATTTTAAAAACCAGAATGTAGTACTGATAAAAATCGTTGTACTGCTGTAGAAAACATTATCAAAATAATAATAAATAAATTGTGTTCCTTCCGCGTAATTCCTGATTCCGAAAAAAGTTGGCAAAAACCATTCTTCCATAAAATAGCGGACACCGACAAAACAACTTGTACTCAGGAAAAACACAATGATGGATTTATAAATTTTATCTCCGTCAAAAAACTTAGGAACGACCACAAAATAATTAACATAGAAACAAATGATGCTCGTGATAAAGAAAGTAAGATTAAAAATCGTATTCGGAGAGTCAAAAACAAAATACGGAATAATAAGCGAACCAATTATATAAATTGACCAGAAGAAAACATGCAGATAAAGGAGCTTGGTGATTTTCATAGAACAAAAATAGATTTTTTGCGAAATTTCACCCTGTTTTTTCGACAAACAGTTTGTTTTTTCCGATGAAGATTATTTCATACCATTTCTTGTTCTGTTGATCGAAATGCTGTTTTATTCTCTAGCACAGAACTATAATTTTGTCAAAAATAAATCTTATGAAAACATTGTTGTATACCTTTTTAATTTGTCTGTCTTCACTAATTTCTGCCCAGAAAAAGCCGTCAGAATATTTTCCAGATCCGAAAGCCAAAGTTCTCATCGTCGGATCATTTCATTTTGATTATCCCAATCTTGATGCCCATAAAACCGAAAAAGGAGATCAGGTAGATGTTTTGTCACCAAAAACAGCAAAAGAAGTAACAGAGCTTATTGATTATATCAAGAAATTTAAGCCTACAAAAATTGCCATCGAAGCATTCCCAAACTGGAATGCCAATCAAAAATTAAAAGAATACAAAGAAGGCAAATACGCAGATCAAAGAGATGAACGTTACCAGATCGCAATGCGTATCGCAAAAGAACTTCACCTTAATGAATTATACAGCATTGATGCAAATTCTATCTGGGGTGATCTTGAAGAAAAATTTGGCAAGACAGACTCAATGTATTTCAAAAATATAAGTGCGGATTATGATTTTTTGAGTGATGACGTTATTTCAAAGCAGTATAATGTTTTCTTTAAAAGTTCTGAACGAAAAAATTTCAATTCGATGTTGGATCTTTTTAAATTTATGAACAGCAAAGAATATCACAAATATGAATATGGTGCTTATCTGAGCGGAGATTTTAAATTGAGAGATCACGACGGTGCAGATATGCTGGCTTTATATTGGTACGACAGAAATCTGAGAATTTTTAGAAACATCCAGAATATTCCGCATACTTCAGAAGACAGAATATTGGTGATTGCCGGAAACAGTCATGCATCAATTTTAAGACAGCTATTTACTTCATCTCCGGAGTTTGATTATATAGAATTTGATTCATTAAAATAATCAGAACTAAATGAAAAAAATAACGATCATCATTATTTCCACTTTTTTCGCTTCATTAACTGCACAGAAATTTGAATTTAATGAAATGATCGCGTGTTAATTCTCATGGGCGGAACTCACACAGCATTCTTCATGGATTTTTAAAACGCAGTCCGAAATACAAGCTTGAAAATATCTTTAAATATTTAAAATGAAAAAATTCTCGCATCATCATCCCATAATTGTGAATCAATATAATGTAACATTTCCGCTTTTTTAGCGTCTAACTGAGTAATTATAAACTATCCGATGAAAAAAACTATACTTGCTCTTTCTATTGCAGCCTCAACATTTAGTCTTGCACAGGAAACCAAAGATAATAAAGACACAAAAATAAAAGAAAAGGAGATTGAAGCGGTGGTAATGACCAAAACCAAAAAAGCCATAGAACAAAAGGCAGACCGTACCATTTTTGATTTTTCTGAGCAGCCGAGTCTTAATTCGGGATCTTTGATGGAAGGTGTGAAAAAGCTTCCCGGTCTGGTTGTTTCTGATATGGTAGGGATGATGTACCAAGGGAAACCGCTTGATGTTTATATGGATGGTCGTCCTCTGAATATTTCAAGCAACGAACTCAATGCATTTCTGGAAGGGATGCCTGCAAATTCTGTAGATAGAATTGAAATCATCACCCAGCCAGGTGCGGAATTTCCGGCAACATCAGGCGGTGCAATTTTAAATATTATTACGAGTAAATCAGCCAAGAATTACCTGACTGCAGTCTACAATGGAGGTTATCGTTTCTCAAGCTATGACAAATACAGAAGCAGGTTTAATAATTCAATTGCTTTAAACTCAAGAAACAAATGGTTCGGATGGCAGGTAAATTTAGGTCAATATTATAGAGAAAGCTTATCTGATTCTGAATTTGATGCTCTCAGCAGAAACCACTCAAGTTCTGTGGGGAGAACTTACTATATGAATTCCGCATTCACTTTTGAGCTCGGAAAAGACAGATTGTTGCTAAATTACGACATCAACCATAACAATGGTGGTTCTGAAATTACCTCAGACGAATTTTTGAACGGAATCACAACCTCTAATTTTATGAGCGAATCCGAAGGTTTACGACAGGAAGTAGCCGCAACTTATCAGAAAAAATTTACTGATAAAAATAAAAAGTTGGATTTTAGATTTGTTTACAACAACAGCAATTCCGAATTCAACCAAAAAAACACAAACAGCATAAGCTGGCTTGATAACTCGTCTCAATTTAATCTGTACAATTTCAAAATAGATTATTCTCAGCCTTTGAAAATTTTAGATGAAGGCAAAGTAAGTTTCGGAGGATTGTATGATCAGCAGAATTTTGAGACCAAAGATAGAGATGTCACCAATTTAGATTATACAAGACAAACCACTTCTGCGTATCTGGAATTTCAGGCAACCTTGAAAAAGTTTGACTTTATTGCAGGAGCAAGAGCCGAAAATTATGATATCACAGGGATTACAAGAGCGTTTAACAATAACGGAGATTTGGAACAGAAAGATTTGAATTCTTTCAAAAAATTCAAAATTTTCCCGAATGCGAGTGTGCAATATAATCTGATGAAACAACTTTTCATCAACCTGAACTATAACAAAAAGATCAGTTTACCAAGTGTTTCATTACTAAATCCAAACAACACAACTCTCCGTAACAACACCCTTACTTCGAGCGGAAACCCAAATCTGCAGCCTACTATTTATGACAATGCAGAATTCAAAATCAGTGCCTTTGACTATGCTTACATAAGTTATAGCACAAGTTGGGTAAAAAATCAGATTGTACAAAAGGTTTCCAGAGAAAATAATTTGATCACCAATGAACAGGTACAGGTAAGCAGTTTGAGAACTCACAATTTTAATTTTGGAATGCCGATTCCGTTCATGCTTTTCACAACACCTTTCAGCGAACTAATGAAATTTAATGTGAATCCTGATAAAATGAATTTGCTTTACATCTACACAGGTTATCAGCTTCAGCAGATGCCGGATATAAAAACAAAAGGTTTTTGGTCGTTCAGTTTGATGGGGCAATTTATTCTTCCAAAAGACATCAGACTTCAGGCAAATTATAACGTCATCGCACCAAGAGGAAATTTTTATTATTTTGAAATCGAAAAGCCTCTAAACAATGCTTTTGATCTTACTGTATCCAGAAAATTCATGAGCGAACGTCTCAATGTTTCTTTGTATGCACGAGATATATTTAATCAGAACAAAAGTGTAATCAAGGCAGTATCTTCTGGAGGAAATGTTTATACTTCCAATAAATACGACAGCAGAAGTTTTGGAATTTCGGTAAATTATAAAATCCCAACTAAAAATAAACTGGCGAAAGAAGATCCGAATATGATCAAGCAAACCACTCAAAGTGATACCAATGGTGGAGTATTGCAACCGGGACAATAAAATTCAGTTTTATAAAAACAAATCGGCTCTAGAAATTTAGAGCCGATCTTTATTTAAATATCGATGAAGATTATTTCTTAATGATTTTTATTGTCTGCTTAGAACCATCTTTCATATCAAGCTGTAAGATATACATTCCTGCAGAAAGATCATTTAATCCTAAAACAGATTCTGCCTGATTGAATGTTCTGATCAATTTACCAGAAACATCTGAAACTCTGATAGATTTTACCAATTCAGGCTTGCTGATATTAACAATTTCTGAAAACGGGTTTGGATATACCTTAATCATCTCTTTTTTATCAGTTTCTGAAGTTGAAAGACAGCCACTGTCTACCGTTGCAGTAACCATTGTTCTTGCAGATTCACAAATTGAACTTACTTGCCAGTCATAGAAATAATAGTATGAAGTTGAAGTTGCATTAGCAGAACAACAATTACCATTCGTGATTGCAAATTGACCCGGAACTGTAAGCGGATAATTCCCCCATGTACTTCCTGACTCTCTAACGAGACTTGTTACTCCACCTGTTTTACTGAGCATCATTAGTTTGTAATTGCTGCCTGGTGCTATTGTAAAGTTTAGTGGAACATATGTTTTTACATATGGCGCAGCTGTACCAGTTAAATTTACCGTTATACTTTGAAGTGTTGTTGCAGGTGTAACGCTTCCATCTTGTAAAGCAATAGTAACCGTACCCGCACCCGTACCTATAGGATAAACATATACTCCATGTATCGTAAATGATGAATAAACATCAAAGAATAAACCCGCTTCTAATGTATATCCACTATCAGAAATTGCATTTGGGAGTGCTGCACTTGCAATGGTAGAAGTCGCTGCCGAAACATAATAAGGAGTTGTTGCAGTAAGAGAAGGAGTTGTAAATGAAGCTCCAGTACCTACAACATTACCTGCTGTTGGAGCATCATACCAAGTAAGAGAACCTGTTGATGTTGCCGTGAGTGTAGCAGTGTTATTTGGGCATACTGTTGCACCTGTTGTTGCTGTAATTGTTGGTGGCTGACATAAAGTGGTAAATGTGACAATCTGAGTAGACCAAGCACTAAAATCAGTTGTAGAACATCTTGACCTCACCCAAACATAATATTTAGTTGAAGGTGTTAATGGGCTAATTACTCCAGACAGTCCGGTAGCGACAGTATTTGACGGTGGTGTAGACTGTGTGGGTGGTGTATCGTTCGTACTGTAATAAATATCATATCCGTTTGATGGAGCAGATACAGAAGCTGTCCACTGTACTTCTGCTGATGTAGGAGTGATATTAGATATATTAATATTTGTAGGTGAAATGCAAGAAGGTTTCGCTTCCCAATATACATCATCATAAAAATGACCTACAGTTGAGGTACCGCTATTTCTAATAGCCAATCTTGCATTTGCCGGAACTGTATTTGGAACAATTACAGTATATTCTGAATCTTGTGCTGCGTAAGAAGTGTTTAAAATATTTACAGTTTGAATATTTACAAACGTAGAAGCATCTGTAATATTAGTAATGTATCCAACATCTAAAGAACCTGTTGTAGAAGCAACTCTAGCCTTGAATCTCAACCAATGCGTTCCTGCACTAACGTTGCTAAATTCTGGAAGTACAACCACAGTAGCATTAGCAGGAGTAGAAGTGATTTGGTATAAGTTTCTTGTTCCCGATGCAGGACTTGTTGAACTGATAGTTTGTGCAGTATTGCTTGCCCCTACAATTCTCGTCCAACAATCAGGAACAATATTTCCTGTTGCATAGCTGTCAAAATTTTCAAACATTGACGTTGCAGGACCGCATAAAGTTTTTGCAATACCCGATAGTGACCATTCACTTTTATCTGGTGCTGTACATACTGATCTCACCCAAACATAATATGTTGTACTTGATGCTAAACTAGGTATAGTTGCAGAAGTACCAGTGATTCCAGTTATTAAAGCATTCGTACTTGAAGTAGGGGCTGTATTAGTCGTGCTATAATAAATTTCATATCCGGTTGCCGGTGCTATTGCAGGAGCTACCCATTGTACATCTACACTGTTTAATGTACTGCTAGGATTTGTAATTGACGTTGGTCTTAAACAAGACGGTGGCGTCCAAGTATAAGTTAATCCGGAACTTGGCATTCCAGGAATAGCATTTACCGTATGAAAAGCTTGTGAACTATTGTTTGCTGTTCCCGCTGTGGAATTTACAAATTCTAATGTTGTAGCATTGAGCCTGTTGTTAAAATCAGCATTAGTAGCTCCTCTTAGACCTACTTGAGCAGTAGAGTTATAGGCAGTACTACCTATGACGTAAGATCCATTAGTATAAACTGTTTTAATTACATTTGAAGTTTCCTGCAAACGTACCTGAAAAGAAAAAGTGTAGACAGATGTTGTAACCGTAACATTAGTAGGTCTGAAATCTTTCCATTGAATAACAATTTCTCTGTTGGGTGCAGTTCCTACAACTTCCCAACTTATGTTTCCTGTAACACCGTTTACATTAAATACACTATTCAAATCTCTACCGAAGGCCGCAATACTGCCATCATATGCAGCCGAATTTGATATCGGTGTTGTGTTTGTGGTTGAGGGGGCAGTTGCTCCAAAACTCACAAACCCATTAGAAGATACATTCAGCGAAGTATAAGATGTACCATCGAAAATGAATGCAAAAGGCAAAGTAACAGGATATACTTCGCTATTCAAATTAGTTGCTGATGCATTCCCTGTAGCCGTATCCAAAACTGTTCCCGTAATTGGTGTGAAAGTTCCTGAAGACTGCGCAAATGAATAAGAACTTACCTGCGCATTAACATTACTAAAGCCCGTAAATAAACATACTAGCCCAGCCGCAACACTCCTTAAACAATTTCTTGTCTTTTTTGGAGGTGAAAAATGTTTGTAAAAATGTTTCATAAAAAATTTAAATTAGTTTCGAAACAAATATACTCTTTTTTCAAAATAAATTAATAAAATTTTAAATAAAACACAAAAACCACAACATAAACAATATTAAAATGAGTTATTCACATAAAATTACACAATTGCTTCATAAAAACATACTGCCATTTTTGAAAAAAAATAAATTACGGTTCACACGCACTCCAAACCGCATCATTCTGCGGAACGGGAGCAACAATTTGTATATTTTCTTTTGTAACCGGGTGTAGAAATTCCAATTTTCTGGCATGAAGATTTATTCCACCATCAGGATTTGATCGCGGCGAACCGTATTTTAGATCACCTTTGATAGGAACTCCCATTTTAGATAGCTGAGCACGAATCTGATGATGTCTACCCGTTTCAAGATCAATCTCAAGAAGAAGATAATTATCTAAAGTTCTGATCACATGATAAGTAAGAATAGACTCTTTTGCACCTTCCGTAACTTTAGTAAAAACAATTGCTTTGTTATTTTTCTCGTTCTTTTTTAAATAATGAACTAGCCTTTGACTTTGGGGAATCATTTCCTTAGCTACGACTGCCCAATATGTTTTTTTGATTTCCCTGTTTTTCACCATTTGCGTCAAACGAGAAAGAGCCTTGGAAGTTTTAGCATAAATCACCAAACCTGAAGTCGGACGATCAATACGATGAACCAAACCAAGAAAAACATTTCCCGGTTTATCATCTCTTTTTTTTATAAAATTTTTAATGGATTCTAAAAGTGGCTCATCACCAGTTTTGTCTCCCTGCACCAATTGCCCGACTTTTTTATTGATAACCAAAAGGTGATTATCTTCATAGAGAATCTGTTCTTCCATATTTACTGACGGGTCGTAGATCTGTTTGTAAACGAAATAATCACTCCGCCAAGCAAACCAATCGTTTTGATAAATGATAAACTGGAATCTATAGGCAAAAACGCTCCGATGATACATAAAGCTGCCGCTCCGTACATCGGATATTTAAATTTTTCATTGGCAAGCAAAGGTGCCTGCAAAATGAAACTCAAACCTATTAAAAGATAAAATAATTTTCTTGAAAGAATATCATTGATTTCCGGTGAAAACAAATGAAACCAACCAATAACTAAACATAATATGGCTAAAATAGAAATCACTCCCTGAGCCATTTGTAAATTATTTCTCATTAGTAACTTTCATTTTGGTTAGGAAAATCAGCACTTTTCACATCTTTCACGTACTGCGCCACAGCTCCTGTGATTTCAGTATATAAATCGAGATATCTTCTTAAAAATTTTGGAGAAAAACCTTTGTTCATTCCCACCATATCATGATAAACCAAAACCTGCCCGTCACAATCAGGACCTGCTCCAATTCCAATAGTTGGAATACTGATGCTTTCTGAAACTTTTTTAGCCAAATCTGCAGGAATTTTTTCTAAAACGATAGAAAAACAGCCTAATTCTTCCAAAAGTTTAGCATCACTGATCAATTTTTCAGCCTCTTCTTCATCTTTAGCTCTTACTTTATACGTTCCGAATTGATAAATCGACTGTGGTGTCAATCCCAAATGTCCCATCACAGGAATTCCCGCATTGATTATTTTTTTGATTGATTTTGAAATTTCTTTTCCGCCTTCAATCTTTATAGCATGAGCACCACCCTCTTTCATCATTCTTACAGATGATTCCAATGCTTTGTCAGGATTACTCTGGTAAGTTCCGAAAGGCAAATCAGCAACAATTAAAGCACGGTCAATTCCACGTACAACACTTTGAGTATGATAAATCATCTGATCTAAAGTGATTGGCAGAGTAGTTTCAAAACCGGCCATTACATTTGCAGCAGAGTCTCCGATCAGAACGGCATCAATTCCGCCTGCATCTACCATTTTTGCAGTAGTAAAATCATACGCAGTAAGCATGGTTATTTTTTCCTTATCGAATTTCATTTTTCGTAAGGTTTCAGTAGTAACTCTTTTAATTTCAGAATGAACAGACATAATATATGTATTGTTTAAAAGTTAAAAAGTCGGCTTTCGCCGACTTGTATTGTGTATGATTATAAAACTACGTGACCGAGTTTCATGAGTTTATCGTGATTTAGGATCTTGATATTTCTTCCGTCCACTTCAATGAGGCTGTCTCCTTTGAATTCAGAAATTAACCTAATAGCACTTTCTGTTGCCGTACCGATTATATTCGCAATTTCTTCTCTGGTTAATGAAATTTTAATAAAACCTTCAGGATCTGTACCTAATTTTTGTTCCAGAAGAATTAAAATCTCCGCCAAACGTTCTCTTACCGTTTTCTGTGCTAAGAATGTGATTGTATTCGAAGATTCTCCCAACTCATAAGAAATCTTCTGAAGCATAATGAATGAAAGTTGAGGATCTACCTCAAGAAGATCCATAAAAACATCTGCCGGAAGAAAAGTACATTCTATATCTGTCATTGCTTCAGCTTTTGCCTGAAAATTTTCTCCACAAAGCAATGCACGATAACCGATGATATCGCCTTCTTTTATAAACCTTAAGATCTGATCTTTACCAAAAGAACCTGATTTTGACAATTTTGCTGCTCCTTTTTCTAAAACATAAACCCCTTTCGGAATTTCACCATCATCAAAAATGATATCATGTTTCTGAAAACTCATCTTCTTTTTGGCATTCAAGTATCTTTCAAAATCAGTATTAGAAAGCCTCTCTTTGAAGGATTTATCGTTAAAAACCCTGGCAAATCTTTCTTCAATAGCAATCTGTTTTTCCTGCGACATTTTAATATGACATTTATCACAAAAATAGAACATTTTAACTCGATAAACAAAAAAAATTGTTATAATTTTGTCAGTCAATAATTTATGAAGGTGAGCGAGAACTGTTTTCATTGCGGGCAAGACATAGAAAAGGAAAGAATTCCTTTTGATGACAAAATTTTCTGTTGCAACGGTTGCAAATCTGTCTATGAAATCCTGAATATCAACAATCTAAGTAATTTCTATGAATTAAATAAGAGAGCGGGAATACGGCCAAGCGATGAAAATTCTTCTCAGTTTGATTATCTCGATACTCCTGAAATTTTTGAAAAAATCACAGATTTCTCCGAAGGAAACACGAGTCTTGTTACTTTTAAAATCCCTGTCATTCACTGCTCATCTTGCATCTGGCTTTTAGAAAGTCTTCACACTTTACATAAAGACATCAAATATTCTCAGGTTAACTTTACGAGAAAGACTTTACAGATTTCATTTAACCATAACGATTTAAAATTAAGCGAATTAGCTAAATTTTTAACCAATTTAGGATACAAACCCGCAATCAGCTTAGAAACTGCCGAAAAAAACGAAGATCATCTAGACAAGTCTTTGTTGGTGAAACTGGCAATTGCCGGATTTGCTTTTGGTAACGGAATGTTCCTTGCATTTCCGGAGTACATTGGCGGTGAAGATGTCTGGATGGAACATTATAAGGGTTTATTCAGATTTCTGATGTTTTTGTTGGCGATTCCTGTGGTACTTTATTCCGCTTCAGATTATTACAAATCAGCTTGGTATGGTTTAAAAAATAAAATCGTCAATATTGATGTTCCTATTGTTTTGGGAATATTCGTTCTGTTCGGACGAAGCGTTTATGAAGTGGTAACTGATTACGGACCAGGATATTTTGATACTTTGTGCGGACTTTTATTCTTTATGCTTCTGGGGAAAATGTTTCAGAAAAGAACGTACAGTTCGCTTTCTTACGACAGAGATTACAAATCGTTCTACCCAATCGCCGTTACCAAAGTTGATTTTGGCGGAAAACAGGAAAATATTTTGCTTTCTGAAATTAAAATCGGAGACAGAATTTTGGTTCGAAATCAGGAAATCATTCCTGTAGATGCTATTTTAATTAATGGTGAAGGAAACATCGACAACAGTTTTATCACAGGAGAAAGTGAAAGTATCAGCAAACAGCCCGGGGATAAAATTTTTGCTGGCGGAAAACAGATTGGTTCATCTCTCGAGCTTGAAGTGATCAAAAATGTAGATCAAAGCTACCTTACCCAGCTTTGGAACAAAGAAGCTTTTAAAAAACATGAAACAGGACTGGATACACTAATCAATAACATCAGTAAATATTTCACATTCATTATTTTAGGTATTGCTTTAATCTCAGGGATTTACTGGTCGTTTATTGATCTGGAAAAAATGTTTCAGGTAATTTCTGCAATTCTGATTATCGCTTGTCCGTGTGCATTGGCACTTTCTTCTCCGTTCACTTTCGGGCACATTATGAGAATTTTAGGCCGAAATAAATTCTATGTAAAAGATACTTTGACGATCGAAAAAATTTCAAAAATCAACGCCATCGTTTTTGACAAGACCGGGACGATTACTGAAAGAAAAAAAACCAATATCAAATTTGAAGGTTCTGAAATTTCTGAATTTGATTTATTGAATATCAAAACTTTACTTAAAAATTCTAATCATCCGCTTTCAAAATCTCTTTACGAATTTATAGAAATCAATGATGAATATTTCCCTGTGGAAAACTTCGTGGAAATTTCAGGAAAGGGTTACCAAGCCAACATTCGTGGAAATTTATATAAAATAGGTTCTGCAAAATACAACGATCAGGAGTCTAAAAATCTTGAAACCGCAGTTTACATCAGTAAAAACAATGAGTTTTTAGGGAAATTTATTTTCAAAAATGAATACCGCGAAAACTTGAAAAATCTTTTCAGTAAACTAAATCTTTACAAGATATTTATCTTAAGCGGAGACAATTCTTCGGAGGAAAATCAGCTTAAAGCAATTATTCCTAATGTCAGTTCAATGGCATTTAACCAAAGCCCGGAAGACAAGCTGAATTACATTCAAGACTTACAAAACGGAGGAATGAAAGTAGCCATGCTTGGAGACGGATTGAATGACGCCGGAGCATTAAAGCAAAGCAACGTTGGAATCGCTATTTCTGATGACACCAACAGCTTTACGCCATCTTCAGACGTTATTATGAACGGTGAAAAAGTGTCACAACTAGACAACTATCTGAACGTTTGCAAAGGATCGATCACTATTGTTAAATTGACATTCGTAATCAGTTTTCTTTACAATATTGTAGGGCTGAGTTTTGCAGTCACCGGACATATGTCACCGTTATTTGCCGCCATCTTAATGCCACTAAGTTCGATCACGGTGATTTCATTTACTACACTTTCGACCTGGATTCTTGGCCGCAAATATTTCAGAAAAACCGCTTAAACGCTCTTATTTAGACTGGTTTTAAATTAGCAAGAAGCGCTATTTCGTGATTAATGTCATTATTTTTCACTAATTTTGAACCCCGAAAATAGGTTAATTTTGTTGTCTGATGGATATTCTATATTTAATGATCTTATGCAGTGCTTCTTTGGCTGCAGTTTTCCTGATCGTTTTTATAGTAAATGCGAGAAAAGGACAGTTTGAGGATGATGAATCTCCCGCTGTTCGCATACTTTTTGAAGATGAAGTAAAAGAAGATAAAAAGGTAGATTCTGGCAACAAAAACGATAAAGAGGAAAAAGGAGAAAATAATAAAATTGAAGAAAAAAGTGAATAGTTAGTATGGAGACACAAAAGTTTAGTTATGACAACAGTATTGTTCGGGCATTCCTATACGCGACCATAGTTTTTGGAATTATAGGATTCGTGTTTGGGCTTACGGCAGCATTAATGCTTTTCTACCCTGAACTTCCTGAATTTTTATTCGGGACCGATGATACGACAATAAAAAGTCTGTCATCAGGTGATATTCAAGGTTTGATCAACACCCATGGTGCGTTTGGTTTCGGAAGAATAAGAATGTTGCACACCAACACTGTTATTTGGGCATTTGTATGTAATATCGTTTATACCGGTATTTATTACTCATTACAAAGATTATTAAAATCAAGAATGTACAGCGATACATTGTCTTGGTTACATTTCTGGACTTGGCAGTTGATGATTGTTGCTACGTTTATCACATTCTTTATGGGGATCAACACCTCAAAAGAATATGCTGAACACGAGTGGCCAATCGATATATTGATTGCATTCTCTTGGATTATATTCGGAGCAAATATGTTCCTTACTATCGCAAAAAGAAGAGTAAGACACCTGTATGTAGCAATCTGGTTTTATATCGGTACATGGATCGCGGTAGCAATGCTGCACATCTTCAATAACCTTGAAGTTCCGTTATCATTCTCAGGATGGAAATCTTATTCAGTTTATGCAGGGGTAAAAGATGCTATCGTTCAGTGGTGGTATGGTCACAATGCAGTTGCATTCGTACTAACAACACCGGTTTTAGGTTTGATGTATTACTTCTTACCAAAAGCAGCTGACAGACCTGTATTTTCTTACAAATTATCAATTATTCACTTCTGGTCATTAATTTTCGTTTATATCTGGGCAGGACCTCACCACCTTCAGTACACAGCTCTTCCGGCTTGGGTACAGGCAGTATCTACAGGTTTCTCTATTATGCTTATTGCTCCATCTTGGGGAGGTATGCTAAATGGTCTTCTTACTTTGAGAGGAGCTTGGGATAAAGTAAGAGAAAACCCAATATTGAAATTCTTCGTGGTTGCAGTTACCTGTTATGGTATGGCAACTTTTGAAGGACCGCTTTTAGCAACAAAAAACATCAACAAAATCGGCCACTTTACTGACTGGGTTATCGGTCACGTACATTTAGGTGCATTAGGATGGAATGGTTTCATGGCATTCGGTGTGATCTATTATCTAGTACCGATTATGTGGAGAACAAAAATCTGGTCTGTAAAATTAGCTAACTGGCATTTCTGGTTAGGTACTTTAGGAATCATTTTCTACGCAGTACCAATGTATATTGCAGGATTCACTCAAGGTTTGATGTGGAAACAATTTAATCCGGACGGAACATTATTGTGGAAAAACTGGTTAGATACAGTAACTGCAATTATTCCTTATTATAAATTAAGATTTTTAGGAGGTTTCTTATATCTTTCAGGAGGTCTGTTGATGGTAGTCAACGTTTTTGCTACAGTTAGAAAAGGCTCATTCCAAAAAGAAGTTCCTGCAGAAGCTCCGGCTTTAGCAATTATCAGCAAGAAAAGAAAAGAAGGAGAAGGTACCCACCTTTGGTTAGAAAGAATGCCGGTTTTATTAGGTATTTTATCTTTCATCACAATATCTATAGGTAGTTTAATCGAAATTGTTCCTACGCTTTCACTGGATAAGAGTGTACCTACAATTTCTGCGGTAAAACCTTACTCTCCGTTAGAATTGGAAGGTAGAGATATTTACATCCGTGAAGGTTGTAATGCTTGTCACTCTCAGATGATCAGACCTTTCAGAGACGAGATTGTAAGATTTAACGGTAAAAACGGACAGTATTCAAAGGCAGGAGAATTCATTTATGACAGACCATTTCTTTGGGGTTCTAAAAGAACAGGACCGGATTTGCATAGAGAAGGTGGTAAAAACCCGAGTTCATGGCATTACAAGCATATGTACAACCCAAGATCTACATCTGCAGGTTCTATCATGCCTCGTTATCCTTGGTTGATTGCAACTAACTTAGACAGATCAAAGATGATCGACAAAATGACGCTGATGAAAAAATCTTTTGATGTACCTTATACAAAAGCTCAGATTGATTCAGCAGATAAATGGGCAGACAATCAGGCAGCTAAAATTGTAAAAGATATCTTCTCTGAAGCAGCTGACTTGAAAACTGAGTATGCTAAGAGACCAGATGTAAAGCTTGAGAAAAAAGAAATCGTAGCATTGATCTCTTATCTGCAAAGATTGGGTACAGATATTAAAACTACAGAAATAAAAACAGCTAGTAATAACTAAACATTAAAAGCTCATATGATTCCTCAGAACTTTAAAGATATATTATCCAACACGGAAAATGCAGGTTTGTATCAAACTTTGGCTCTGATTTTCTTTATGATGTTCTTCATTGCTTTAGTAATCTATGTTTTTAGCAGGCCTAAAAAATATTACAAAGAAGAAGAGCATGCCCCTCTTGAGGATGATGAAGATGATTTTAATTTAAAAAATTAAACTATTTATTATGAAACAAAGAACACCAGTTTTTGTAAACATCTTGATAATAATAGGACTTCTGATAGTTTTTTATTATTTATTTGTACAAAGCTATTCGTTTTTAGCTTCGCCATATTTCTGGGGAACTGTAGTGATCAGTGCAATCTTGGCATACATCCACAGTGCAATCGGAGATTTGATTGAAAACAATAAATTCAAAAAACTAACTGCAGAAGAAAAAGCAGCGTACCTTAACGAAAAGAAAATTCCTTTCTTAAAAAGACAGTATGATGCGGCTTTCAAAAAGCAGTCTGAAACTGAAGAAAAAGATATCCTTATTGATCATGGTTTTGACGGGATCATGGAATTGGATAATCAATTACCAAAATGGTGGGTAGGTTTATTCTGGTTCGGAACGGTATTTTGTGCAGTGTATATCTGCGCTTATTCATTCACAGATTTTGCACATCCATTAAATGAATATGAAACTGAATACAAAGAGCAGATTGCAAGTATTGCAAAGTATGAAGAAACCCAGCCACAGGTGACGATAGAGACTGCAGAATTCTCTGAAGACAATATTGCAGCAGGTGAGGAAGTTTTCAAAACCAATTGTGTCTCTTGTCACTCAGACGGTGGTAAAGGAGGTATCGGTCCTAACCTTACAGATAACTTCTGGCACAACCAACCTGAAAAAACATTATTCAAAAACGTTTTCCACGTTGTTGAAAATGGTGTTACAGGAACTGCAATGCAGGCTTGGGGTAAAAATGGTGTACTTACAGGAAGAGACATTCAGAATGTTGCAGCGTATGTATATCACATCAATCAGGAACAGCCACCAATTACTCCTGCTCAAGGCGGTGCACCTGCTTACGGTGATGAAGCAAAGTGGGAGAAACAGTAAATTAAAACTTAAAAATATATGATTAAACATAATTTGTTATTAAATTAAAAATAGTAACGAATTATGTTTTTTCTTTTTTAATAATAAAACCACACTAAAAATGTCAGAAAAAGAAGTAGAAATTCTACGCGGCGGACAGGGACAGGTTTTAGATCCTGAAACCTATAGAGACTCTATAGGAACAATGGAACAATCCGGAAAAAGAAAATGGGTTTTTCCTAAAAAACCAAAAGGTAAATACACCAATTACCGAAACATCGTCAGTTATTTATTACTGGCAGTTTATTTCATTGTACCGTTTATAAAAATCAACGGGAATCCTTTCTTTTTATTTAATGTAATTGATAGAGAGTTTTTCATTGTTGGACAGCCTTTTTATCCTCAGGACTTTTTCATCCTTACTTTAGGAGCTATTGCGTCTCTCCTATTTATAATCATTTTTACGATTGCATTCGGAAGAATTTTCTGCGGGTGGATATGCCCTCAGACAATTTTTATGGAATCTATTTTTCGTAAAATTGAATATCTGATTGAAGGAGACCGAAATAAGCAGATGAAGCTTGACAGACAAGAATGGGACAGCGAAAAAATCTGGAAGAGAAGCCTGAAATGGTCAATCTACGTTGTCATTTCATTGATCATTACGCACTTTATGTTTATGTATATTGTGGGTTACGGGCAGGTACTCAATATTGTTTCTGATGGTCCTTTTGCACATCCTACCAATTTTATCGTGATGATTCTTTTTACCGCAGCATTTTATTTTGTGTTTGCATGGTTCAGAGAGCAGGTTTGTACATTGGTTTGTCCATATGGAAGATTGCAGGGAGTTTTGATCGATAAAGAAACAATCAATGTTTTTTACGATTTCAACAGAGGTGAAAACCGTTCGAAATGGAGAAAAGGTGAAGATCGGAAAGCCGCCGGAAAAGGCGATTGTATTGATTGTTATCAATGCGTGGTCGTTTGTCCTACAGGAATCGACATCAGAGACGGACAGCAATTAGAATGTATTAACTGTACCGCTTGTATCGATGCATGTGATGAAGTCATGGAAAAAGTAGGCTTACCAAAAGGTTTGGTACGTTATGCATCAGAAAAAGAAATAGAAACCGGAGCTCCATATAAATTTACCGGAAGAATGAAAGGCTTTGCCGTTGTTCTTGTTTTATTGGTTGGATTTTTAGGATATTTACTTTCAAGTCGTGGTGAGATGGAAGCTAAGTTCATCAAACCGGCAGGAAGCACATTCTTTGTAAGAGAAGGAAAAATTACCAATACGTACAACTACACTTTCCTGAATAAGACCAACGATAAGAAAATCGTTACGATCAAAGTAATGGAGCCGGCAAAAGGTGAAATCAGCTCAAGCACATCAAGCAAAATTACGGTAGACAGAGATAAGATTACAAAAGGAACCATAAACATCAGTTTTCCTGAAGATGCCATGAAATTGTCTAAACAAAATATCACCATCGGTGTTTATGACATGAAAGGTGAGCTTATAGATTCTTATGAAACGTATTTCGAAGGACCATTTAAATTACAATTTTAATTTTTTTTAAAAATGAAAAATTTCACTTGGGGACACGGTGTTTTGATAGCACTTGGTTCTTTTATTATATTTATTTTATCCATGCTTTTCTTATTTCCGAACGGACAGAAAAATTCCGAAATGGTAACCGATAAGTATTATGAAGAAGAACTGGAATATCAAACCGTGATCGATGCAAAGAGAAGAGCAGATACTCTGAAAGAAAAACCTGCATTTTCTCAGAATGCATCAGGAATTACTTTGACTTTTCCCAAAAATATCAACAACGCAAATTCTAAGATTAAATTTGTACTAAACAGATCTGATGATCAGAATTTAGACATCAAAAGATCTGAGCAGCTTGATGCTAATCAATCATTCACCATTCCTGCAAAAGTTTTGACAAAAGGAAATTATACGTTACGATTGATGTGGACTACCGACAAGACAGACTACCGACTCGACTATGATGTGATATGGAAATAGCACTTGTAATATCGGCAATCGCTTTAGGTTTTGCTTCCGGTTTTCACTGTATCGGAATGTGTGGTCCTATTGCATTATCGATGGGATTAACGAAAAAACAGGCTACTAATTTTTATCTTCAGAATTTAACCTATCAGTTCGGAAGAATTTTCACTTATGCATTATTAGGCGGAATTTTAGGAATCATCGGCGAAGGTTTTGAAATGGCGGGTTTTCAACAGTATTTGACAATTGCAGTAGGAATTCTGTTGATTGTCATGGCTATATTTTCATTTGGAGGGAAAGATTTCGCTTCAAAAATTCCTTTCTTTTCTAAATTTTTGTTTAAAGTAAAATCTAATTTAGGAAAACTTTTACAGAAGGCAGATTACCGCTCAAGATTCACTACAGGAATTCTCAACGGATTTCTTCCCTGCGGAATGGTTTACATGGCTTTAACTGCAAGTTTAGCATCCGGTGGAATTTGGCAGGGAGCTTCATACATGGCTTTATTCGGTTTGGGCACACTTCCATTCATGTTTACCATAGTTTTGGTCGGAAACCTGATGAATCAGGCGTTCAGACTTAAGATTTTAAAAGCAGTTCCGGTCATTATGATTATTCTTGGAGGTCTGTTTATCGTAAGAGGTTTAGAATTGGGTATTCCCTATATTTCTCCAAGAGCTGAAGCGATGACGATTTCTAAAGATAACAACGGTGAATGTCATTTGCCGGGAGATCACAGTACGCATCCTCATAATGCGAATTGTCATTGATTAATAATAATGATCAATTTTAGGTTTGAATACATGTGATCGTGGGAGACTTAAATTATGACCAAAAATAGAGTTTCAGAATAGAAGTTAATATGAGAACACTTCTACTAAAACAGATTGTTCTTCTGTTTAATCTTTTCAGATGCGTTCTTATACTTAAATTTTTCCGCTCAATGGAATTTGTCCCAAATCTTTTGGTTTCATGAATTTCTTTTGGAATTAAATATTTGTAATTTCTGAAATTATCAGTGTAAATCTTTTCCGGATTAGAATTGAGAAGAGTTTTTATTACAGTGTTTAAGGTTTTATTTGTTCGTTTACCTATGTAGAAGCCAGCAACTCTTTTACTTTTTTTATCAATAGCATAAACCAACCATTGCATATTTGATTTCTTTTTGATGAAAAGTCTCATTTCATCAAGTTCGTAAGATTGATAATAGCAGATTTAGGTTGAGTAATATCCGCTGCAATTTTAATAATTCTTCTAAGTAAAGTTGTTGTGGAAATCTCTAATACTCTGGCTGTACTTCTGATTCCTAAACCTTCTTTTGTCAGTTGAATTATTTTTGAATTGATATTCTTGTGATAAGCTTTATAACTGTAAAATTCTATAAATCGTTTATTGCAGCTCTTACAGATATACTGTTGTTTTTTAGTCTTTGTACTCCCATTTTTGATAATGTTTTTTGAATAACAGTTTTTACAAATTCCTGTATCACTAACTCTGATACACGAG
>Ga0065714_10002273_pt1 | contig 44919 bp, 34 predicted proteins | sample MisRhiReplicate2_FD_59101 | JGI IMG/M metagenome (GOLD analysis project Ga0065714, IMG submission 59101) | Miscanthus rhizosphere microbial communities from Kellogg Biological Station, MSU, sample Rhizosphere Soil Replicate 2: eDNA_1 v2... | ecosystem: Host-associated > Plants > Roots >... | reverse complement strand
TTCTTCAGGGATTCCAGCTGGGCAAGCTGCTCTTGAAGGGCTTTTTCTGCTGCGCGAAATTCGGCGAGTCTGGACAAAATCTGTACTCCAATAGTGTATTTGGCTGATATCAACTGCAGACAAAGCTATAAGCCAAGCGCTTTAAGGCGACTCAAGAAAGAAGCCGTCCCGCGAATTCTGCACAGGCAGGAAAAATTGTAGTAGTTAATGTGCCACGAGTAAATCATGTCTTTGTTTGAACAACATTATTTCCGCCCAGGTAGTGCATGGGTATTCAATGGCGGCTCAGGGATTTAATAAATTCATCGCAGGGTAAAGGCTTTCCGAACAGGTAGCCCTGCAGGAAATCCACGCCTTGAGCCGCCAGGTATTCGCACTGTTGCGTGGTTTCCACACCCTCTGCAACGATGCCCAAGTCAAGCTTGCCGGACAGTTCTATGATGCTGTCCAGAATATGCCGTGATAGTGCATCGGCACCGATCATGGCGACAAAACTCTGGTCGATCTTCAAGTAGTCCACATTGAAGTTACGCAAGTAGCCCAGGCTGGAATGGCCGGTACCAAAGTCATCAATGGCGATCATCACCCCCAGTTGGTGCAAGGCGTCGAACAGGCGACGGGTGATGTCGGTGGGCTCGATCAACTCACGCTCGGTCAACTCCAGCACCAGGGTTACCTGGCCGACGGGAAAGGCCGCGAGAAACTCACGGCAGTCGTCCACCAGCGCCAAATCCTGGCAGTGGCGTGCGGTGATATTCACGCCAATATGAAAGCCAGGGCTGAATCGCGCGGCATGGGGCGCCAGTTGCGTGGCGGTCTGGCGCAGCAGCGCACGCGTCATCGGCACGATCAGGCCTGAATGTTCGGCCAGGGGGATAAACAACTCGGGGCGCACCAAGCCCTCCTTGGGGTGTTGCCAACGCATCAGCACTTCGCATCCTGCCCACTCGCGCGTATCACCCCGCACCACCGGCTGGAAATACGGGATGAACTCATTGGCCCCCAACGCCCGTTGCAGTTCGTGAGTCGGCGCCGAAGAGCGCTTTTGCAACCAATGTGCAAGCACGCCCGCCAGCACGCCGAAGAACACCACCAGGCTGAACACCGCTGGGTATCGGGATCGCATATAACGCCACACTTCACCGGCAGGCATGCCTGCATCGACGCTGTAGTGATAGCGTTCGGACGCCAAGTGATGATGGGCCACGGCAAACGTCGGTACTGCGGTGTCATGCACTTTGCCATCGGCGCCCAGCCAATTCGGGCCGACCTGCAGTACCAAGTGGGCGAACCGGCTGATCAGGCGCAGCGCATTAGTGAGGTGGTAACCGTCAATCGACGCAAAAGCGGCTTTGTCACCGTCTACCAGTCGGTAAACCAGGAGTGCGGTGTCCGGCGTCACCGGGTTGCCATTCATCAACCATAACCGCCCGTCCACGTAGTCGTCCGGGTTGACCGGTGATTCGTAGTCGCTGCCAAACAGCGAGCTGCAGTAGATATTTTTTTGCCAGGACAAGGTCGTTGCACGCACGAACGGCCGACGCGTGACTTGTTCGCGCAGGGCCAGTTTCGCGCTGTTATCGCAGGGTTGGCCCGCCAACGGCAGCAAGGCCTGGGCGGCGAGGGCGGTGTTGTCGAGCATCAGGTCGAACTGGCGCACCGCCTCCTGGGCAGTCTGGGCGGTATTTTGTTCCAGTGTGCGTTCGGCCTGCCAATGCAGAATGACCACCCCGAGCGCAATGGGTAGCAACACACTGAGTGACGTGATCAAGTAACGAGTGGCACGTTTTCGCGGGCCGTTGACGGTCAGGGGCATGAAGGGAACGGCCTGCTGCAGGGATCAGATTCAATCGATAATAGATGGCTGGGCCAGAATAAGCTCGGCGAGTCTCGAGTTGCTACAGTTCCAGTCCTTGGGCGATACGTATAAACGCGAGCGCTGCTGGCGAAGACTGGCGCCGATCCAGAACCGCCAGGCCAACCCGGCGCGACACGCGGGGTGCTAGCGCGCGTTGCACGTAGCGCGAATCCCGCCCAGCAGGCAACGATGCCTGCGCCACTACGCTCACTGCATCCCCGCGGCTTACGGTTTCCAGGGTACTCAGCAATTGCGAGCAGCGATAACGCACATTCGGGGTCAGCCGCGCCTCATTGAACAGGCGTACCACCAGTTCAGCGGAGCCGGCCTCCGTCAGCGCGAAAGGGTCGCTGCACAGATCCTTGAGGCTCACGTGTTCGCAGGTTGCCAGCCTGTGATCGGCCGGCAGCAGCGCCACCATCTGATCCTCGAACACCGCGAAGGTATCGAAGCGCTCCTGCTCCAGCACTACAAAACCAATATCAATCCGGCGCTCGTCAAGCCAATGGATCACTTGCCTGTCGGGCCCCTCGTCCACATGCACTTCGATGCCAGGGTATTCCAGGCGAAAACAGCTGAGGATCTTCGGCAGCAGGTAGGTCGAGGCGGTCGGGCCGAATGAGCCGATTCGCAGGGTCCCGCGTTTCATACCGCGCGCGTCCGCCGCTTCCTGTTGCAGGGTATTGGCCAGCCCCAGCATCGCCCGTGCGCGCCCCAGTAGCTGCGTGCCAATATCGCTGAGCTCCACGTGGGCCTGGTGGCGCCTGAACAGCGCCACCCCCAGCTCCTGTTCCAGGCCTTTGATCGCGTGGGACACCGCCGACTGGCTGATACCAAGGCGGTGAGCTGCACTGGTAAAACCCTGCAGTTCGGCAACCAGCGAGAAAATTTCGAGTTGGGTCAGGGTCATGAGCAATTACTCATTTTACGATGACACCGTATTACCAGAAGAATGCAGGGGTCCTCAAGCCATTAGAGCCTCAGCCCGTGCATTCACCCTCGGATCGCATCATTTATGTGAAGTTGGCCGCCGTCACCATGATCTGGGGCGGCACCTTCGTGGCCGGTCGCTATTTGACCGGCGCACTCGACCCCTTGCTGGCGGCAAGCCTGCGGTTCGTACTGGCAAGCCTGGCCCTGCTGGCATTCATGGGGTGCGCCCGTATTGCCTTGTCCCGCCCCAGTCTTCGACAGATGGGGCAACTGGCGATACTGGGTTTCTTTGGCATCTTTTTCTACAACCTGTGTTTTTTCTATGGGTTGCAGTTCATCAACGCGTCGCGGGCCTCATTGATCGTGGCGTTGAACCCGACGGTGATCGGGCTGGCCTCCTGGTGGTTGTTCAAGGAGCGCCTGGGTGCCATCAAGGTCATCGGTATCGCCTTTTGCCTGGCCGGCGCCGCCGTGGTGATTGTCAGTCGTAACCCGCAGGTGCTGAACCCAGCAACCCAGACCTGGCGTGGAGATCTGTTGATCTTCGGGTGCGTCGTGGGGTGGGGCGTCTACTCGCTGTGTTCCCGTGGGCTGAATCAGAGCCTCGGCCCGTTGCAGACGGTCACCTGGTCGATACTGCTGGGTACCCTGATGCTCATCCTCACCACACTGGTCCTGGGGCGAGTGACGCTTGAGGCCATTGGCAGCCTGCAGTTACCGCAGGTGCTGAGCCTGGCGTACCTGGGCGTGCTGGGCTCGGCACTCGCCTATATCGGCTATTACGATGGCATCCGGCGTATCGGGGCGACACGCTCCGGGGTGTTTATCGCGCTTAATCCACTCACGGCGGTGATCTGTGGCGCCCTGCTGCTCGACGAACAGTTGACCCTACCGATGCTGGTGGGCGGCGGGGTGATCCTGCTGGGCATCTACCTGTGCAACAAACCCCTTGCACGGGGCAGGGCAATGGGGATTTGATAAGAGTACGGACAAACACTGTTACGCTGTGTAGAATCGATTTACGCATACAAGAATATGGACTTGCGCTCACGCAAGCCTAAGCCGTCAGAGACTGATGTAACCATGAAGCTACTCGGCTCCCCCCTCATCTTTGGTGACTTCCTCGCCCGCAGCGTGCGAGGCCTCTCCTGTGCGCCGCCCGTGCTCCTCATCCTTGCTGGCAATTGAAACCTTCAAACACAAGAATGATGAGGCGCCAAATCATGGCAGATCTATACGAAAACCCAATGGGCCTGATGGGCTTTGAATTCATCGAGTTCGCGTCGCCGACGCCGGGCACCCTGGAGCCGATCTTCGAGATCATGGGCTTTACCAAGGTCGCGACCCACCGTTCCAAGAACGTGCACCTGTACCGCCAGGGCGAGATCAACCTGATCCTCAACAACGAACCCAACAGCATCGCCTCCTACTTTGCGGCCGAACACGGCCCCTCGGTGTGCGGCATGGCGTTCCGCGTCAAGGACTCGCAAAAAGCCTACAACCGTGCCCTGGAGCTGGGCGCGCAGCCGATCCACATCGAAACCGGCCCGATGGAACTGAACCTGCCGGCGATCAAGGGCATCGGCGGTGCGCCGCTGTACCTCATCGACCGTTTTGGCGAAGGCAGCTCTATCTACGACATCGACTTCGTGTACCTCGACGGCGTAGAACGCCACCCTCAGGGCGCAGGCCTGAAGGTCATCGACCACCTGACCCACAACGTCTATCGCGGCCGCATGGCCTACTGGGCCAGCTTCTACGAGAAACTGTTCAACTTCCGCGAAGCGCGCTACTTCGATATCAAGGGCGAGTACACCGGCCTGACCTCCAAGGCCATGAGTGCACCGGACGGCATGATCCGCATCCCGTTGAACGAAGAGTCGTCCAAGGGTGCCGGGCAGATCGAAGAGTTCCTGATGCAGTTCAACGGCGAGGGCATCCAGCACGTGGCTTTCCTCACCGACGATCTGGTCAAGACCTGGGACGCGTTGAAGAACATCGGCATGCGCTTCATGACCGCGCCGCCCGACACCTACTACGAAATGCTCGAAGGCCGCCTGCCAAACCACGGCGAGCCGGTGGATCAGTTGCAGGCACGCGGCATCCTGCTGGACGGTTCTTCCATCGAAGGCGACAAGCGCCTGCTGCTGCAGATCTTCTCGGAAACCCTGATGGGCCCGGTGTTCTTCGAATTCATCCAGCGCAAGGGCGATGATGGGTTCGGCGAGGGCAACTTCAAGGCGCTGTTCGAGTCCATCGAGCGCGACCAGGTGCGTCGTGGTGTGTTGACCGCCGAGTAAGTAAAAAAAAGCCCGGCCGAGGGATGTCCCGGCCGGGCTTTTTATTGCCTGCGCATCAGGCCTTGCGCTGGCGCACCAAATGCTTGAATCCTTCAAACACCAGCACCATCACCGCCAGCCAGATCGGGATGTAGGTCAGCCATTCGCCGCCCTTGATCCCCTCGCCCAGGATCAATGCCACGCCTAGCAACAGCACAGGCTCGACGTAGCTGAGCAGTCCGAACAGGCTGAACGCGAGCAACCGACTGGCGATGATGTAGGTCACCAGCGCCGACGCGCTGATCAAGCCCAGCATGGGGATCAACGCGTACAGCTTCGGGTGGGCCTCCATCACCGCAAAGCCTTGCTCACCGCTCTGCACGAACCACCAGGCCACCGGCAGCATCAGCGCCATGTCCAGCCAGAGACCGCCCAGGTGGTCGGTCTTGAGGTATTTGCGCACGATGAAATAGACCGGGTAGCCGATGATCACCACCAGCGTTGCCCAGGAGAAACCGCCAGCCTGATACAGCTCGTTGACCACCCCAAGGGCTGCAAGAAATACTGCGATTCGTTGCAAGTAGGACAGCTGCTCGCCCCATACCAGGCGCCCCGTCAGCACCATGGTCAGTGGCAACAGGAAGTAACCGACCGACACATCCAGACTGCGCCCGTTCAGCGGCGCCCACATGAACAGCCACAGCTGCACGCCGAGCAAGGCAGAAGAGAGCAGCACACCCGCGATCAGGCGCGGACTGCCCGCCAGCATGCGTACCAGCTCCCACACGCGCCGCCATTCGCCGCTGACGATCATGAAGACCGTCATGCACGGCACAGTGAGCAACATGCGCCAGCCGAAAATCTCCAGGCCGCTCAATGGAGTGAGCAATGATGTGAAGTAATACATCACGGCAAACAGCACCGAGGCCAAGACCGATAACACAACACCTTTAGACACACTGTCCTCGCGAAAAACCATTGATACAAAAGAGGGGGGATTTCAGCAGGGGATTATGGTGCTTTTGGCGAGAGAGGGTTGCGCTGTTTTGGGGCGTTTGACGCAAAAAATTTTTACGCGCAGGTGTTTGGTTCAAAACCTGTGGCGAGCGGGCGTGTAGTGGTGAGCGGGGCAAGCCCGCTCGCCACACTGGGTTTTGCCAGCGCAAAAAGCCACGTTTCCCGGCTTAGGCGCGCGCTACGCGACCCGATACAAAGTGCCCCACATCATTGAACCCTGGCGTCGACGAATGCCCCGGTGTCACGAGCGAGTCAATGAACGCCTCATCCTGCGTCGTGATCTTCACGTCCAATGCGCCGATGTAGGCATCCCATTGCGCCTCGGTGCGCGGCCCGACAATCGCCGAACTCACCGCCGAGTTGTTCAGCACCCAGGCAATCGCAAACTCCACGATGCCCACGCCACGGCCTTGGGTGTACTGCTGAATCTGCTGGGCGATGCGCAGGGACTCCACGCGCCATTCGGTTTCCAGGATACGTTTGTCCTGGCGGGCCGCGCGGCTGCCGGCCTCAGGGGTGGCGTCCGGAGCGTATTTACCACTGAGCACGCCACGCGCCAGCGGGCTGTAGGGCACCACCCCCAGGCCGTAGGCAGCCGCAGCGGTAATCTGCTCGACCTCGGCCTGGCGGTTGACGATGTTGTACAGCGGCTGGCTGATCACCGGCTTGTCGACGCCCAGGCGTTCGGCCACGCGAATCACTTCGGCAATGCGCCAGCCGCGATAGTTGGACAGGCCCCAGTAACGGATCTTGCCTTGGCGAATCAGGTCGCCGATCGCCGATACCGTGACTTCCAGCGGTGTGTCGTGGTCTTCGCGGTGGAGGTAGTAAATATCGAGGTATTCGGTGTCGAGGCGGCTGAGGCTGGCTTCCAAGGCATTGAAAATGCGCTTGCGGCTCAAGCCACTGCGGTTGGGCAGGCCATCGGTAGGGCCTATCGCCACCTTGGACGCGACTACCCAGTCCTCGCGATGGCGTGCAATCGCCTCGCTAACGATTTCCTCGGAGCGCCCACCGGTATAAACGTCGGCGGTGTCGATGAAATTGATCCCCTGGTCCCAGGCCTTGTCGATGATGCGCAGCGAGTCCTCGGTGTTGGTCTGTTCGCCAAACATCATGGTGCCCAGGGTCAAGGCGCTGACCTTCAACCCGGACTGGCCCAATGTGCGGTAGATCATGGATAACTCCTCAAGGCAGGGAAACGTGCCCATGCAATACCAGACTCAGAGGCTCTGGGACAAGCCCTGCGCGCGTTTCTTCATGTGCTCAGCAGTGTCTTGCAACGCGCCTGTAGAAAGCGATGCAGTACCTTCACCCGTTCCGATACTTGCAGGCGGTGGGGGCACATCAGGTTGAACGGCGTGGGCTCACCCTGCCAATCCGGCAGCAAAGGCACCAGGCGACCAGCCTTGATGTCCTGGGCAATATCCAGATTGGCCTTGTAGGCGATGCCGTGACCGGCCAAGGCCCAGCGCCGTACGATTTCACCGTCATCGCTCAGGTAGTCGCCCGACACCTCGACCTCCTGCAGCACCGTGCCCTGGCGGAAGTACCACGTGTTGTTCGCGCGGCCCTGGCGCATGTAGCGCAGGGTGTTGTGCTGCGCCAGGTCAGCCGGCGTGAGGGGGGTGCCATGGCGCGCCAGGTAATCCGGGCTGGCACAGGGGATGCGGTGGTGATCGGGCACCACCGGCAGTGCCACCAGGCTGGAATCCCTGGGTACGCCAAACCGCAGGGCGATGTCGACGGTGTCGCGAAACAGGTCGGCATTGCTGTCGTTGAGCAGCAATTGCAGGCGGATAGTGGGATGTTCGAGTTTGAACTCATCCAGCCAGGCCAGCAGCACATTGCGCCCGAAATCCGAGGGCGCCGCCAGTTGCAGCAAACCGCTGAGGCTCTGGCCTTGCTGCTTGATCGCCTGTTCGCCCTCGGACAGCGCTTCCAATGCGACGCGCACGCTCTCGAGGTAGCGCCGGCCTTCTTCAGTCAGCCGCATGCTGCGGGTCGAGCGTGCCAGCAGGCGAATACCCAGGCGGGTTTCCAGGCGCTTGAGCGCGATGCTGGCAGCGGCCGGGGTCAAGCCCAGCCCGCGTGCAGCGGCAGACAAGCTGCCGGTGTCGGCAGTACGCACGAACACTTCAAGGTCAAGGGTCGAGCTCATTTGTAAAAATCCTTTAAAGATCTTGTCGTTTTACCGGGATTTTTCGTCGATTACCAAGCTGTAAAGATGAACGCTCACTTTCTTCATCAGGAATTTCCCCATGACTTCTTCTCTCAACGGCAAAACGGTCATCGTGATCGGCGGCAGCAGCGGAATCGGCGCGGCCGTGGCCAAGGCCGCTGCTGCGCGAGGTGCGCACGTGGTGATGGCGGGACGGCGCTTGGTCAGCGGCGTGGAAAACGGCGTGCGCAGCGAGCCGGTGGATGTCACCGATGCGACGTCCTTGCAACGTCTGTTCGAAAGCGTCGGGCGCTTTGATCACCTGGTCTACACCTCAGGCCCCAGCGTACGTGCCAAGACCCTGGTTGAAACCGACCTGACCGAGGCCCAGGAAAACTTCGATGTGAAGCTTTGGGGCGCGTTGCGAGCGATTCAACGGGCGCTGCCATATCTCGACGAACACGCCAGCATCAGCCTGACCTCAGGGCAATTGGGACGCAAATTGGCGTCGGGCCAGTTCATCAAGACCGGCATCAACGCCGCGACCGAAGCATTGGGCAAGCAGCTGGCAAAGGAGCTGGCACCGCGCCGGGTCAACGTGATCAGCCCTGGCGTGATCGATACGCCGGCGTATGCAGGCTTGGCTGAAGAGCAGCGCCTGGCGATGTTTGCCAAGGCCGGTGGGGCATTGCCGGTCGGGCGAGTGGGGCAGGCGGACGAAGTGGCGGCGGGGTATGTGTTGGCCATGGAGAACGGCTTCATGACGGGTGCCGTGATCGATATCGACGGCGGCGGCCTGTTGTAGACACCGAACAAACAATGTGCGGGCGGGCTTGCCCGCACATTCGGCGGCGTTAGACTTTCAGGGTGCGCGTCATCCGCAATGCCAGCAGGCTACCGGCGACAATCACCGCCGCCAGCAAGTACAGCGCCACATCCGTGGTGCCAGTGGCATCCTTCACAAAGCCGACGATATACGGGCTGAGGAAGCCGGCCATCTGGCCCATGGAGTTGATCAACGCCAGGCCACCTGCCGCCGCGCCCGCACTGAGCATGGCGGTGGGCACCGGCCAGAACATCGGCAGGCCGGTCAGCGCGCCCATGGTGGCGATGGTCAGGCCGAGGATGGCGATAGCCGGGGTGGTGGCGAAGTTCACTGCGATCACCAGGCCGACAGCACCCATCAACATCGGCACCACCAAGTGCCAGCGACGCTCTTTGCGCAAATCCGCGGAGCGACCTACCAGCAACATGAACACCGCCGCCAGCAGGTACGGGATCGCACTGAGCCAGCCAATCACCAGGTTATCGCTGAACCCCAGGTTCTTGATGATCGACGGCAGCCAGAAGTTGATCGCGTACACGCCGCTCTGGATGCAGAAATAGATCAGGCCGAATGCCCAGATTGCCGGGTTCTTGAACACTTCAGCCAACGAATCGGTGGTGGTTTTCGGCTTGTTGGCCAGGTCGGTCGCCTGGTCCGCCTCCAGCACGGCACGCTCGTGGGGCTTTAGCCATTTGGCGTTGGCGAAGCTGTCGCTGAGCAGGAAGTAGGCGAGGGCGCCCAGGACCACCGTCGGAATGCCTTGCAGCAGGAACATCCACTGCCAACCTGCCAGGCCGCCCTGGCCTGCAGCGAAGTGGTTGAGGATCCAGCCGGAGAACGGGCTGCCCAGCAGGCCAGACACCGGGATAGCCGACATGAACAGCGCCATGATCCGCCCACGGCGGAAGGTCGGGAACCACTGCGAGAGGTACAGCACCACACCGGGGAAAAAGCCGGCTTCGGCGGCACCGGTAAACAGGCGCAGGGTGTAGAAGTGTGTCGGTGTGGTGACGAACAGCAGGCAGGTGGACAGCGTGCCCCAGACGATCATCATCAGTGCAATCCAGCGCCGCGGACCGAACTTGGTCAGCGCCAGGTTGCTCGGTACGCCGCACAGCACGTAGCCGATGAAGAAGATCCCGGCACCGAGGCCGTAAACGGTTTCACTGAATTTCAACGCATCGAGCATCTGCAACTTGGCAAAGCCAACGTTCACCCGGTCGAGGTAGTTAAACAGATAGCAGATGAAAATGAAGGGGATCAGGCGCAGGGTAATGCGCTTGTAGATGGCGTTTTTATCGTCATCGGTGGCCAGTGTGGCTGCGGCGCTCTGTGACATGGGAGTCTCTCTTTATTATGATTTTTTGCGATGCAAAGGTAACGTTGATCGCCCAAAGAGTCTCGACCACCTTGCAGGCCGCTGTCTTTGTGCTTGCGCACAGTGAAGCGGTAATTGCGCTGTGCCGATGAACAACCCATCGCTTTCCAGGAAATTAGCCCCATGTTCGAGCTGGATCATGACCTGGCGCAGAATATCGTTGATCGCACCATGGCGATACTGCCCTATAACGTGAACGTCATGGACAGCCAGGGCCTGATTCTGGGCAGCGGCGAGCCCGAGCGTATCAACACGCGCCATGAAGGCGCGCAACTGGTACTCGCCAATGGCCGCGTGGTGGAAATCGACGGCCAGACCGCCAAGCACCTCAAGGGCGTGCAGCCGGGCATCAACCTGCCGTTGCTGCATGATGGGCGCCTGATCGGCGTTCTCGGCATCACCGGCGAACCGGAAGGCTTGCGCACCTATGCCGAATTGGTACGCATGACCGCCGAAATGCTGGTGAGCCACCGCCACCAGCAGGCCGAGCAACAGTGGCGGCGCCAGCGTTGTGATGATTTGCTGGCGTTGCTGCTGGCCGACACCGGCGACTCACCGCGCCTGGTGGATGAAGCCCAACAACTGGGGCTCAAGCCGCAGATGGCACGCACGCCGTACCTGTTCGAACTGGGTGCGGGGCAATCGGCGGAGGCCTTGAGTGCCTGGCTGACCTCGCGCTATCCGGACAGCTGGTGTGTCAGTTCGGCGCAATATTCATTGCTGTGGTGCCGGCCGGCAGCGGTGCAGGTCGACAACCCACGGCTATTGGACAAGCTCGAAGGCCTCGGCTGGAACATCCTGCGCGTCGCCGTGGGCGGGCAGGCAGATGGGCTCGCGGGGCTGCGCCGCTGCTATCGACGCGTGGGTGATTTGCTCGCGTATGGGCGCGATGTATTGCCGCAATCACGGCTGCTGACCCTCAACCGCTATCGCCTGCCGGTCATGCTCTGGCGCCATCGCAACGACGACGCCCTGGACGAACTGCTCAACCCGCTGCGCAAAGTGCTGGCAAAGGACAGTAACGGCCAACTGCTGGCAACCCTGCGCAGTTGGTGCGAACACGACGGGCAAAGCCAGGCCTGTGCCGACGCGCTGGGCATTCACCGCAACAGCCTGCGCTACCGCATGGAACGCATTGCCGAACTCAGTGGCGTTGACCCCTTGACCCTGGACGGCATGCTTGCGCTGTACCTCGGCGTACAGTTGTTGCCCCAGCCTTTGTCGGAATGAACAACAAACCTCGTCCGTACTTGTGCATCGGACTGGCGTCAGCGGCGGTGCCAACTGGCAGCATGGGCGTCATAAAAACCGGAGAAAGCCCATGAAAATCATCATCGCCCCCGACTCGTTCAAGGACAGCCTGAGCGCCGAAGGCGTCGCCCAGGCCATTGCGAGCGGGTTGGCCCAGGTCTGGCCGGATGCGCAATTGATCCAGTGCCCGATGGCGGATGGCGGTGAAGGCACGGTCGATTCGGTGCTCGCGGCGTGCAACGGCCAGTTGCGTCAGCAAAACGTCCGCGGCCCGCTCGGCGCAGCGGTTGAAGCACATTGGGGCTGGTTGGCCGACAGCCGCACCGCGCTCATCGAAATGGCCGAAGCCAGCGGCCTGCAGTTGGTCCCGCCGGGGCAACGCGATGCGTGCAAGACCAGCACCTATGGCACCGGCGAACTGATCCGCGCGGCCCTGGATGCCGGCGCTGAGCGCATTATCCTGGCGATTGGCGGCAGTGCCACCAACGATGGCGGCGCCGGTGCGATGCAGGCGCTCGGCGTGCAACTGTTTGACGCCGAAGGCCAAGCACTGCCGCCTGGTGGCCTGGCGTTGAGCCGCCTGACCACCATCGACCTTGGGCAACTCGACCCGCGCCTGGCACAGGTGCGTTTCGACATCGCCGCCGACGTCAACAACCCGCTCTGCGGCCCGCACGGCGCCTCGGCGATTTTCGGCCCGCAAAAAGGCGCGAATCCCGAGCAAGTGCAGGAACTGGACGCCGCCCTCGGCCATTTTGCCGATCACTGCGCCAGCGTCCTGCCCAAGGACGTGCGCGACGAGCCCGGCAGCGGCGCCGCCGGCGGCCTGGGTTTCGCCGCCAAGGCCTTCCTGGGCGCGCAATTTCGCGCCGGGGTGGAGGTGGTGGCCGAACTGGTCGGTCTGGACGAAGCCGTACGTGGCGCCGACCTGGTGATTACCGGTGAAGGCCGCTTCGATGCCCAGACCCTGCGGGGCAAAACGCCGTTCGGCGTAGCGCGTATCGCCCAGCGACACAACGTGCCCGTCATCGTGATTGCCGGCACGCTGGGCGACGGCTACGAGCAGATGTACGCTCACGGCGTGGCAGCGGCGTTCGCCTTGCCGTCCGGGCCGATGAGCCTGGAGCAGGCGTGCAGCGAAGCGCCGCGTTTGCTGAGCGAACGGGCGGCCGATATTGCGCGGCTGTGGCGCACCGCTGGCAAGCGCTGACGTGTAACCACGAACATGGGACAATCCGCGCCTTTTAGACACGGAGAGTCCTCATGCTGCGCCCCACAATCCTGGCCCTGTTACTCACCATCGCCGCTGCCCCCGCTGTCGCACAACCGCCCGCCGAATCCGTGCCGCTGCTACGGGAGATCAAGCAATGGGTGGTGGGCTGCGACAACCTGCGCAACTGCCATGCCCTCAGCGCACCCAGTGGCGTGGATGAAGAAGACTACAGTTCACTGACCTTGCACCTCTGGCACCAGGCCGGCCCACAGGGGTATTTGCGCCTGCGTTTTGATCATCGGGGCCAGGACGTCGACCTTTCCACTTTGCTGCTGGACGGCCAACCCCTGGGCCTGGAGTTGACCCGGGATCTGCACGTCGAGTTGGACGATCAAGGCGGCGATCCCGACGTGCACGCTTATGGCGTGATCGAAGACGCTGCGGCGCGGCGCTGGTTGCAGCGTCTGCGCAATGGCGAGCGCTTGCAGCTCCCAGGCGATGAGGCGGCGCATGTCTCGCTCAGTGGGCTGAGTGCCTCGCTGCTGTTGATGGATGCCGTACAGGGACGCGTGGATAACGTGACGGCCCTGGCCCGTCCCGGCAAACGGGCGGCCAGTGAAGTGCCGCCGCGCGCGCCGACGCCCGTGTTGCGCAGGTTCGTTACGCCACCGTCCCTGACGACGCAGGAGCAGGCGGGCCTGGTGGCCGCTGCGTTGCAGGCGGTCAAGCCAGAGGAAGGAGAACCTGTGGCGGAGGCCGGGGCACTGACGGCACAGCAGGCAATGACGGTGGTGCGTTATGACTGCGCGGCCTACAACTGCGAGTTCGACGTCAACAGCCGCCAGCGCCAGGCGCCCTATGAGACGACCTCGCTCGACCTGGAGCCGCTGCCGTTGGATGGCGCTGCGCTACAAGGCTCGGTGGGGTATGACGAAGCCTCCGGCACCCTGAGTTATTTCTACAAGCAACGTGGGATAGGCGATTGTGGCGGCGGAGGTTCCTGGGTGTTTGACGGGGAACGCTTCAGGCTCCGTGAATTTCACATGATGCCGCGCTGTACCGGGGTCGGTTACGGTGATTGGCCATCGTTGTGGTCGACCCTTCCAGGCTCCTAGCCATCGGGCCGTTATGCCCCCTACACTGGCCGGCCACTTGTTTTTCAACGGATGAAACACAATGCACACACCTGAAACCCCTATCGTGATCCAGCGCTTTACCGAAGCCCACCTTGAAGGCGTCGCTGCGCTCTATAACGAACCGGCTGTATGCCGCCAGGTGTTGCAAATGCCTTTCCAGTCGGTCGAGGCGTGGCGCAACAGGCTGGTCCAGGACAATGAGCGCCGGCTGCAGCTGGTAGCGGTGCACGCTGGCGAGGTCATTGGCCAGCTTGGCCTGGAACAGTACCTGCGCGTGCGTCAGGCCCATGTGGGTTCTTTTGGCATGGGCGTCGCGACGGCGTGGCAGGGCAAGGGCGTCGGCTCGCGGCTGTTGTCGGCCGCGCTGGACGTCGCCGACAACTGGATGAACCTGCGCCGGGTGGAACTCACGGTGTATGCCGACAACGAAGCGGCGCAGGCGCTGTACCGCAAGTTCGGCTTTGAGGTCGAAGGCGTATTACGCGACTACGCCCTGCGTGACGGCCGGTTTGTCGACACCGTGAGCATGGCGCGCCTGCGCCAGTCGGCTTAGTCCTGCAAGGCAAACGCCACCGCAGCCTGCGCATGCAGCGCGGTGGTGTCCAGCAGCGGCAGGTCGCTGTGCTCGGGCTTGATCAGCAGGCTGATTTCCGTGCAACCGAGGATGATCGCCTGGGCGCCGCGTGCGGCCAGGGACTCGATCACACCTTGGTAAACCTTGCGCGACGCATCGCTGATCACGCCGACACACAATTGCTCATAGATGATCCGGTGCACGGCCTGGCGTTCGTCCGCCTCGGGCACCAGCACGGTCAGGCCTTGGGCTGCCAGGCGTGACTTGAGGAAGTCCTGCTCCATCGTGAACGCGGTACCGAGCAGGCCAACCGTGAGCGTGCCGGCCTCCACGGCCGCAGCGCCGGCCGCATCGGCGATATGCAGGAACGGAATCGAGACTGCCGCTTCAATACGCGGCGCAACCAAGTGCATGGTGTTGGTACACAGCACCACGCATTCGGCGCCACCAGCCTGCAGGCGGCGTGCGGCATCTTCGAGGATCAGCGCGGCGTCATCCCAGCGGCCCGCGTGTTGAGCCTGTTCCACCGGACCGAAATCCACGCTGTACATCAACAATTGTGCCGAACGCAGCGGCCCGAGTTGGTCACGCACGCATTGGTTGATGATGCGGTAATACTCGGCGCTGGATTCCCAGCTCATGCCGCCGATAAGGCCGATGGTGCGCATGCGATGCTCCTGACAAGGAAAGTCGCTTCACCTTACGCATCGGCGGTTGATTAGTCATACGCAGTTGTCGGCAAAATGACCGGTGCAGTTTCACATGTCCAAGTGGGTCCAGCCCGGCCTGGCCGCTTGCGGCGCCACCGCGTTGATCTGCTTGCCGGTCGCTTGTTCCACGCGCCGCGCCACCTCCGGGTCATCGGCGAAGGGCATCAAGCTGGCGTCGTCCAGGCTCTTGTCAGATTCCCCGCGCAAGCAGTACTCCACCGCGCCATACAGGCACGCCACCATCAGCAAGCCCCACATATCAGGCGATCCGTGCATCGAGCTGGGCTATTTCCAAGTCCGCGATCCGCACCGTGCGCCACGTGTTGTAGGCCATCAGCACCATGCCGGTGAGGAAGAACACGCCACCGGCAAATCGCACCACGAACCCTGGGTGACTGGCCTGCAACGCCTCGACAAATGAGTAGGTGAGGGTGCCGTCGTCGTTCACAGCCCGCCACATCAGGCCCTGGGTAATCCCGTTGACCCACATCGAGGCGATGTACAGCACGGTGCCGATCGTCGCCAGCCAGAAATGCAGGTTGATCAGCGGCACGCTGTGCATCTGCTCACGACCGAACACCTTGGGGATCATGTGGTACAGCGAGCCAAAGGTAATCATCGCCACCCAACCCAGGGCGCCGGCGTGCACATGGCCAATGGTCCAGTCGGTGTAGTGGGAGAGGGCGTTGACGGTCTTGATCGCCATCATCGGGCCTTCGAACGTCGACATCCCATAGAACGCCAACGACAACACCAGGAAACGCAGGATCGGGTCGGTGCGCAACTTATGCCAAGCCCCGGACAACGTCATCATGCCGTTGATCATCCCGCCCCAGCTAGGCGCCAGCAGGATCAGCGACATCGCCATGCCCAGGGACTGCGCCCAGTCCGGCAGCGCGGTGTAGTGCAAGTGATGCGGGCCAGCCCAGATATACAGGGTGATCAGTGCCCAGAAGTGCACGATGGACAAGCGATAGGAGTACACCGGGCGCCCGACTTGTTTGGGCACGAAGTAATACATCATCCCCAAGAAACCAGTGGTCAGGAAGAATCCTACGGCATTATGCCCATACCACCACTGCACCATCGCGTCCGTCGCACCGGAATACACTGGGTAAGACTTGAACCAGCTCACCGGGATCGCCAGGTGGTTGACCACATGCAACATGGCGATCACCAGGATGAACGCCCCGAAAAACCAGTTACCCACGTAGATATGCCGGGTTTTGCGCCGTACCACGGTGGTGAAAAACACAATGGCATAGGCCACCCAGACCACCGCCATCCAGACCGCGCCGGAGAACTCGATCTCGGCGTATTCCTTGGTAGTGGTATAGCCCAACGGCAAACTGATCAACATGATCACGATGACCGACTGCCACCCCCAGAAGGTAAAGGCAGCGAGGCGGTCAGAAAACAAGCGCACCTGGCAGGTGCGCTGCACCGCGTAATAGCTGGCGGCAAACTGTGCGCTGCCAGCGAAGCCAAAGATCACCAGGCTGGTGTGCAAGGGCCGTAGGCGACCAAAGGTCGTCCAGGGCAAATTCAGGTTCATCTCGGGCCAGACCAGCTGCGAGGCAATCCACACGCCCATGGCCATGCCTACCACGCCCCAGGCGATGGTAGCGATAACGAATTGGCGCACGACCTTATAGTTATAGGCCTGCCCAGTTATTGCTGTGCTCATGCTCAGTCCTCCCACGGTTCCAAGTGGCGGCACTGTAGGAAGCGTGGGCAAAACAAAACAGGCTCAGTAAAACCTCATTGTTGCGGATCAGTTTTAAGCCGTACGTTGAGGGGCCGCATCTGCCATGATCGTGGTACGCAACCTGGCTCACCCAAGGAAATTCGCAATGGACGATGTACAACAACTGGGCGAGATGCTTCGTCATTACGCCGACAGCGAAGCGCATAAAAAACAGCAGTTCGACCTGCAGTCGGCCCGATGGGCGCAAAAGCTCGGCGAGCTATTCGACCAGGTCGAGCAGTGGCTGGAGCCGGTCAAGACCGTCGGGTTGCTCGAAGTCCACCGTGAACCTTACGTGGCTAGCGGCCCGAGCGTGCCGGCGCAGACGTCGCCGTTCAAGACCGAGAAACTGATCGTGCAGATCACCGGCAAGCCGGTGGAGTTCGTGCCGGATGTGATGGGCGTGGGCGGGTTGATCTCCGTCTCGGTCATCGGCTTGACCGCCGCACGGCACGGCAGTGTGTCACTGGTGCTGCCTGCGGATAAGAACGACTGGTTATGGAAGAAGACCAACGGCCTCAAAGACCCGGACACCTTCACTTTCGACGCTAACTTCCTGGCGTCGCAGCTGCAAAGCCTGATTCCGCGCGAGCGCGGCTGAGCAGCCTGGTGGTGGGCACAGGGCTATTTCTCCAGGATTGGCTATACCTAGAGATCAGTGCCCCAACGCCAACTGCCAGGGAGTTTGAAGATGAACCTAAAGCCATTGATCTGCACGCTGTGCATCGCTTCGCTCGGGCTGGCGGGGTGTGCCAGCAAGGTTACGCAACCAGATGAATACTCTGGTTTTCTCTCTGACTACAGCCAACTGAAGGAAGCCAAGTCGCCATCGGGTGCTGAAGTCATGCGCTGGGTCGATCCAACCCTCGATTTGAGCCGTTACAACGCGGTGTACATCGAACCGACACAGTTCTACCCCAAGCCCCAGGCCACGGCGAAGATCCCGGACAGCACCCTGCGCGGCATCAACGATTACTTTAACCAGGCGCTCAAGCGCGAGCTGGCAAAATCGCTGCCCTTGGCAAACGGTCCCGGCCCAGGGGTCATGGTGGTGCGCGCCGCGATTACCGCCGTCAGCAGCAAGACCGAAAGCCTCAAGCCCTATGAATTCGTCCCGGTCGCGCTGGTAGCGGCAGCGGTCAGTGCCGGTACCGGGATCCGCGACCAGGAAACCACCCTGGGCACGGAAGCGCAGTTTCTCGACGGCGCCAACGGCCGGGTCCTCGCCCAAGTGGTGCGCAAAGGTACCGGCAAGCCGCTGGCCAATGACACCCAGGTGATGCAGGCCAACGACGTGAAGGCCGTGATCGACGGCTGGGCCGCGGACCTGCATCAGTCTTACCTGAAGCTGAAAAAGCACTAGTCCAGGGTTGGCAGCGAGATGCCAAGCCCCTCGCCAGCGTGGTGTTACTTCAGCGGTGTCAACGGTGGCAGGTTCCATTGGCCATTGACGACCTCGGGCTTGGGCAGATAAATGCGCAGCACGGCGTAAAACGGACCGGGAGGGGCGGGCAACCAGTTGCTCTGCTCGTCCTTGGGCGGTTCATGATGCTGCAATGCCAGGGTCAAGCCGCCATCGGCATCCCGCTTGAGTTTATCCAGCATCTGCGAATTGATCAGGTAGCGCTTTTTGTGGTTGGGCACCAGCAACCGGGTCTTGGCGTCGTACATGGTCAGTGACCAGAACGCATCCGTGGGCGGCAGTTGGTCCTTGGCAAAATGCACGGTATAGCTGTGCCGTGCGCCATTGGCTGGCTTGCCCTCACTGTCGAGGGTGTACCGCAGGTTCACGGCTTCACTGGCCGAGTTCCCGAAAATGCCCAGTTCGGCCCCGGCGAAACGGTACAGGTAGTTGTTCTGGAGGCGATCGCGATTGCCATAGAGGTCATTGCTGGACACTTGGTGCGTGTCGATCTTGTCTTTCTTGAATGCGCTGTACTCAGCCCTGGCATCAGCGATGCCTGCGTCCAACGCCTTGCGCTGTTCGGCCGTCAACTGGTTGACCTTGAACGGCGCACCGGGGGCGATGCCGATTTTGGCAAAACGTGCCAGCAGGTCTTTTTCACTGTCCTGGGGCACGGCGAAGGCAAGCATGAAGTTCAAGTAGCGAAACAGCTGCGGCCCTTCGGTCATGGTGGCGGTGGGCTTGGGCCATTCGATTTTCGGCGCTTTGGCCGGGGCAGCTTGCTTAACGTAGCTGCTCAGCGACTGGACTTTGTAGCCGTTCTGGATTTGCTTGACCTTGTTCAGGTCCTTCTCGTCGAACAGCTGCGTGCGGTACAGGGCATAGGCGATCGTGCTTTCGCTGTAGATCACGCGGTCGACGTCCACCGGCTGCTGACCCTTCCAGTCGGGGCCGGCGATCATGTAGTGGCCACCGTTGTTGCCGGTGCTGCGAGTACCCAGGTAAGCAAGGTTGTGCGTATAGAGGTCGATCAGTTGGACCGAGTAATAACGGTTGTCCTCGATTTTCGGCAAGGTCAAGACCAGCGGCTCGCTGCGCAGGTCCATCCACACGAAGGAATAGGGCGTGTCTGCGTTTGGCGTAGCGAACGCAGTGTCCTTGGGGGTGAACACCTGGGCGGTGTTGCCAATATGGTTGAACGGCGCCTTGTAATTGGCGCCGCCCTTGTCAACGGCCTGGGTGTAGAGCCTCTTGTACATTTCCACCACCGGGACGCCATACAGGTAGGCTTCCTTGGCGATGGCCCGCGCTTCGTCGGGCGTTGCCGTGAAGTCGGCCCAGGCACCGGTGCTCATGAGTATCGAGAGGCTCGCCAACAGCAGGCGCGTCGGTTTTGCAATCATGTTGTTGCGTCCTTCCTGAATGCGTTTTGGAGAATCTGTTTGAACGGCGCGTGAAAGCGCTGAGTTTCCGATTTTATCGGCCCAAGGTCACGTTAATCTCTACACGCTTTACGCAAAAATGCCGCCCAGGCAGGCGGCACTTGGAGACTTGCCAGAATTAAAGCGCAGGCAGCATCGATTTGACTTTGTCGCGCAACTGATCGATGGAGAACGGCTTGGCGATCACCTGCATGCCGGCGGGTACGTCGATATTTTCTGCATAGCCGCTGGCGAACAGGATAGGCAGGGCTGGGCGCAGTTCACGCACCTTGGTGGCCAGTTGCTTGCCGTCCATGTCCGGCAGGCCGACGTCGGTCATCATCAGGTCGATGACGGTGTCGGCGTCTTTCACCACTGCCAGCGCTTCCTCAGCGTCAGCAGCCTCGCGCACGTTGAATTCCAACTCCTCCAAGACATCGACGATCAGCATGCGCACGATGGCGTCGTCTTCGACTACAAGGATGGTGGAGGTGGTGGACATAGTAAACATTCCTGAAAGATAAGGGGGCTGAGCGTGAAAGGTCAAAAGACAATTCAGTAATGAGTGGCGACAACGCCAGCAAGTTCCAAAGTAATTGCTGGCATTGTGACCTTCATGGAGCCGAATGTCCCGTCAGGTTGTTCGATCACTCATAACGGCACCGACGCCATGCGCCTGACGGCAGGAAGGTGGTAGGTACTCACGTCGCTGGCGTCAAAATCACTCACCCTGTACTCCGGGGATGCCGGGTGTTCACCCAGGGCCCGATGCTGGAACGGGCTGGTTCCCCGGTTCAGGGTTCGCTCAAGGCCATTCTTCATCGCGTCGGCCGAGTCGAACTTGGCCAGCCCGAAGTTCGGGTCAAAGTAGAACCACACCGGCTTGTTGTCCCGCGTCATCACACCCGCGAGCAGTGCGTGATCTCGCGTGGCGATCCTGAGGGTCTTGGGCGGTGCGGCATGGCTGAGTTCAGCGGCTATCTCCTGATAGGGGATTTGCCTGACCGGCTTCCCCATATGGAACGTTTCGAAGCCATTGACCGCCTGGTGAAAATCATGGAGGTTGTCGATGAACTGCTTGGCACCCGGTGCTTGAGAGGCGGCGGCAGCCTTGAACATATTCCCCAGATAGGTATTTTCATCGCCTGACCTGAGTGCCAGCGCAAGGGTATTGGCGATACCCGCGCACTCGCCTTCTGAAGCAAGCCGGACCTGGCTGAGGTACAGCTCTTGAGGCATTGGCGTCACGGTGCCGCCAGCGGCCTGGATATCGCGCTGGAACAGCATGAAACCGTCCTGGGTCAGTTTCACTTTCTGGCGTTCGATTTGCTTGGCCAGGGTGCCTACGTCTTCAGGCCCCAAAAAGCGTTGAGAAGCCAGCGTCTGGAGTTCAAGCATGTTCATGCTCGATGAATAGCCAGGCACTTTCTCCGGATGACCATGGGCATAGCCAAACTCGAAGTCCTTGAGGTTATTGGGGCGCCTGGCAGTCTCCAGGGCTGCTTCGAATGCCTTGGGCACATATTGGCCCAATACGGTCGGCGACGCCGTCGTGGGCACTTCATCGCCTGCGAGTCGCCGGTAGAGCCAGTCTATAAAGCTCTGGTTGATCTGGCCCTTGGTCGCCACGGTTGTTGGCGTGAACCCCCGAAGCGGTCCGCCGTAAGCGCACATCCTGTCGACATCAAACGCATACCATTGGCCGTTCTTCAGCACGGCGGCCCCTTCGACAGCGCGCGGGGCAACGTTCAGCATCCCCGTTGCGACGACCACATTGTCGTTGCTGGCGGCTTTCAACAGGTTGTAGTTTCCGGAAGCCCCCTTGAGCAGGTTGACGGCCTCGGTGCCTTTGGATAGCAGATACCGACCGCCTCTGCCCAGCGCGCCGACGGTTCCCACCGCCGCATCGCCCACTCCAGCCAAAGGGTTGAGCGTGCCAATGGCCGCAGCACCAATCAATCGGGTGGCCCGTAGCACCTTGCCACCTGTGGAGAGGGCGGAGCCGCCCAACTTGATCAGTTTTCCTGCCGTAGAGGCACCCGCCGTGAGAAAACCAAAGATATCCAGTGAAAGGTCCAACGCCCCCTCGCCGTAGTTGCCTTTTTGGAAGTTGACAATGGCTGACCTGAAGGGCACCAGGTTCAGGAAAAACTGCTCAACGGGCAGCGCTCTTGCCGCCTGCTCGTCCCGAGTGGTTTGGCCTCTGGCGTACGACTTTACATTCGGGTTGTCGAAATCCAGGTGCTTGATGTACGCATCGGCAATGTTGTGGGATCGGTCCGAGCGGAAGCTCGCTGGCGGCAATGCGCCGAGGGGCGTTGTCTCGCGGCGGTGGTGGGGCTCACTGCCGGCAGGTGTGAACAGTTTGGTCTCGTAGACTTTGTTGGCTTCCCGGGCGCTGCTTAATTCCACACGATGCAGAGGGATGGATTTGATCTCGCCCCTGGCCAAGCTGATTTCGTACGCGGTAGTCACGCCGGCGCGCGTGGTTTTCACCAGCAAGTCCTGGCTATTGGGATCTGGGTATTTGGAGGTGAAGTCGCGCCCAAGGGTGTGAGAGGTGTCCTGATAGAAACTGATCTCTCCATATTCAAGGTTGTTGCGATCTTCCAGTGGAAGCTGCGCGATCAGGTGCTTGATCGAGACGCTTGTGGCGGTCTTTCGGTCCTGGATAGCCGCGTCGAATTGCTGATCAAATACCTGCCTTACACCAAACCGAGGGTTGGCGTTCAACGCTGCCAAGGGGATTCGGCTGTCAGCCGAGTAAAACGGTGCGGGATCATCCAGGTCCATCATCGCGATATCCAGCAGTGAGTGCTTGCCTGTCAGCTTGGTCTGCTGGCCGGTTCCGCCTCCGCCTTCGCTGGATATGAGCTTCTCTTCAAAGAGCGCGCCCAGGTCACCGAAGCGTTCCTTGAGTTTTTCCAGTGCGATCGCTTTGCGGGTGGGGATGTCCTTGTCCAGCGAAGCAGATGCTTCTTTGCAATCGGTTTGTTGTTGATTGAACGTCGCTCTTGTCTGCTCCACCTCGGCATGGGTGTACGCACTGTCGGGCTTGCGTGCAAGCACGCCATGAGCGACGCCCCAGTCGAGCAGCGCCGATGTCTGCGCCAATGCCGTGGCCTGCGGGTTGGCCAGCGCGGTCGCTTCGGCGTTGAGCATGACCTGGGCAAATGTCATGTTCGCCACTGTCCCGGGTGAACGGGCTTCCTGAGTAGCCGCGGCAATGGAGAGACTGACCCAGGCCGGGCTGCCGTAGGTGACACTGGGGGGAATGTCCTTGATCAGAAACTCGGGCGCGCGCCTCATCAGCAACAGGTACGCGCCCACGTGGGCCATTTCAGCGCTTGCCTTGCCGGTGGCGACCAAGTGTGCGGCCAGCCCCTGGAGTACCGCCGAAGCGGGTTTCCCCCAGTGCTGAGGCTGCCCCAGGTCAAAACCCGCCACGGTATTGCGGGGCGATGCCTTGATGCTGGCGGGGTCCAGGCTCAGGTGGATGGCCGCCAGGGCGTAGTCGCTGGCGCTCCACCCCGTGCAAATTGCGTTGAAGTCAGTTTGAAGTCGGGTCCCCAATGCCTGTCCGCGGCTTGATGTGACAAGCGTTTCCAGCGTTTTGGCGGGGTCCGGCAAGGTCTCCCCGGTGAGTGGCAGGTCACGACGCAGAAAATCCAGTACGCCCTCCGGTTGGCCACTGTGCGGCGCATCATCGTGCTCGCGGACAAGGCGGGCGGCTCGCCTGAGCAATCCCGACTGGGCGTCCTCATCCAGGGGAATGGGCCAGGACAACGCGCCGCCGAAGTTGCCGAAGGGGTGAGGCAAGGCGCGCACGGTCGCAGCATCCCCAAGGGCGGTCAGTTCGAACAGGTTGCTCGGTACGCGCAAGCCGTGGGCCTCGATAAAGTGCCTCAGCGTCACGGCCGTACCGTTATCGATCGGGTAAGACGACTCAGGGTGCAAATCCATGGGCGTACTGCTCAATGCCTTCAGTATCGCCGGCGCAGCGTCAGTGATCCCGGGTCGGCTGACGATTTCCTTGAGTTTTTGCGCCAGGGTTTGCCAGTTCTGGCGGTCGCCCAGCGCAGCCTTCAGCCCCCGTTGCCCCGGTGTGACGGGGACAGTGGGCGTGCGGGTGAGGGGTAAGGCAGGCGCGCGCTCAGTGTGGATCGATACCGTTGAGCCTGCAGGGGTCGGATCGCGGGGCAGCAATGCCGGAACCATGGGTGTCGGCTGTGGCGGGGTAGAAGAGACGTGATTGAGCATAGAAGGGTACCTTCGTGAATGACATAGGTGCTTTTCCAGAGGAGGTTCCCTGTTCCCCTGCACGTCTTTGGGTGAGCCAAAAAGGTCGAGGGGTTCCTGTGCCAAATGCCCGGGTATGTAAGAAGTCAAATCAGCGGCAGGACGAAAAGCGGCCGTTCACCGCAGAATTCTCGCCTGTCGAGCAAGGACGTAATGGGTTTGAGATAGAGAAAAATAGCGTTTGCGCGCGACTTTGGGGCAAACTCCCGGTTTTTCCACCTTTGGCCAAGGCATGCCCATGACTCCCGCGTCGTCCGTCGATGAAAACAGCTTTCGTAACCTGCTGAGCAGAAACGTGGCATTGCCCCTGGGTGTGGGCGTGCTCAGTGCTGTGTTTTTCGTCGTCTTGATCACTTATCTGTTGTCGGTCATTCAATGGGTGGAGCACACCGATCGGGTTATCAACAACCTCAATGAGTCGTCCAAGCTGACCGTCGACCTGGAAACCGGCATGCGTGGGTTCCTGATCACCGGCGACGAGCATTTCCTCGATCCTTACGAAGTGGCCAAGCCACGGATCATTGCCGACCTGCGCAACCTGCAGGAACTGGTAGCGGACAACCCGCAGCAGGTGGATCGCCTCAAGCGCCTGGAAGCCCTGCAAGTCGAGTGGAACAACTACGCCCAGTCGATGATTGATATGCAGCGCACCAGCGGCGATTACCGCAGTGCGGTCAAGGCCGGCCGCGGCAAGCGCCTGACCGACGAGATCCGCAAGGAATACGACGACGCGGTGGCGATGGAGCAGCAATTCCGCATCACCCGCAACCAGGAAGTCACCCGCACCACCGTGGTCAGCGTCACCCTGTACCTGGTCTTCGTGCTAGGCCTGAGTGGTTTCCTGGCGTATATCGGTCGTAGGAATTTAGTCGCGTTGTCAGAGAGTTACAGCGCAAACCTCGCGTCGCAACAGAAGATTGCAGGCCGATTGGAACAACAAGCCTGGCTGCGCAACGGCCAGACCGAACTGGCCGAACAGGTACTCGGTCAACTCAGCTTGAACATGCTCGGGCGCAATATCCTGCAATTCTTTGCCCAGTACATGGGCTCCGCCGTTGCCGCGCTGTACGTGCGTGAAGAACACGGCGGCCTGCGGCGCGTGGCCACCTACGGCTTCTCCCGCGAGCAGGAACAGCTGGAACAAGCGATCTACAGTGACGAAGGCATTGTCGGCCAGGCGGCCCAGCTGGATCGCCTGATTCGCCTGGACGATGTGCCGGTGGACTACTTCAAGGTCAGCTCCGGCCTGGGTGAAGGGCATACCCGCAGCGTGCTGGTCATGCCCACCAGCGATGATGATCGCGTCAATGGCGTGCTCGAACTGGGCTTCCTGCGCCCGCTGCAGGAGCGCGACGAAGAGCTGCTGGAGCTCATCGCAGGCAATATTGGCACCTCCATCGAGGCGGCCCGCTATCGCCAGCGCCTGCAGGAAGTGCTGGCCGAAACCCAGCAGCTCAACGAAGAGCTGCAAGTGCAGCAGGAAGAGCTCAAGACCGCCAACGAAGAGCTGGAAGAGCAGTCGCGTATCCTCAAGGAATCCCAGGCTCACCTGGAAACCCAGCAAGCCGAGCTGGAGCAGACCAACGAACAGTTGGCCGAGCAGACGCAGACACTGGCCGAGCAACGCGACGCCATGGACCGCAAGAACATCGAGCTCAACCAGGCTCAGGTCGAGCTGGAGGATCGCGCCGAAGAACTGCAGCGCTCCAGCAAGTACAAGTCCGAATTCCTCGCCAACATGTCCCACGAGCTGCGCACGCCGCTCAACAGCTCGCTGATCCTGGCCAAGTTGCTGGCTGAGAACCCCCAGGAAAACCTCAGCGCCGAACAGGTCAAGTTTGCCGAGTCGATCTATTCCGCAGGCAATGACCTGCTCAACCTGATCAATGACATCCTCGACATCTCCAAGGTGGAGGCCGGCAAGCTCGAAGTGCGCCCGGAGAACTCCAGTGTGGCGCGCCTGGTGGACGGCCTGCGCGGGATGTTCGAGCCGTTGGCGGCCGATCGCAAGCTGGGCTTCCACGTGGAAGTCCAGGAAGGTTCGCCGACCATGCTGTTTACCGACCGCCAGCGCCTGGAACAGATCCTCAAGAATCTCCTGTCCAACGCGGTCAAGTTCACCGAACAGGGCGACGTCAGCCTTAGCGTGTCCCGTGCGCCAGGGGAGGGTATTGCCTTCACGGTTCGCGACTCCGGCATCGGCATTGCCCCGGACCAGCAGGAAAGCATCTTCGAAGCCTTCCGCCAGGCCGACGGCACCACCAATCGCCGGTATGGCGGCACGGGCCTGGGCCTGTCGATCTCCCGTGACCTGGCGACCCTGCTGGGCGGCTACATCAGCGTGAGCAGTGAGCCCGGCAAGGGCAGTGTCTTCACCCTGGTACTGCCGGAACAGTATGTCGAGCGTGAAGAAAACGCCGCCCCGGTCGAACAGCCACGCCAGGTCGCCGTGGCGCCCGCGCCGGTGCCTGTCAAGGTATCGCCGCTGCCGGTGGCCGATACCAGCCAGATCCCGCGCTTTGCCGACGACCGCGACAAGGCGCCGTTCACCACACGCTGCATCCTGGTGGTGGAGGACGAGCCGAACTTCGCCCGTATCCTGTTCGACCTGGCCCATGAGCTGGGCTATCACTGCCTCGTGGCGCACGGCGCAGACGAAGGCTACAGCCTGGCCGAGGAATACGTGCCCGATGCGATCCTGCTGGACATGCGCCTGCCGGACCATTCCGGGCTGACCGTGCTGCAGCGCCTCAAAGAGCACGCCAACACCCGCCATATCCCGGTGCATGTAATCTCTGTGGAAGACCGTGTCGAAGCCGCCATGCACATGGGCGCCATCGGCTATGCGGTCAAGCCCACCACCCGCGAAGAGCTCAAGGACGTGTTTGCGCGCCTGGAAGCCAAGCTGACCCAGAAGGTCAAGCGCGTGCTGCTGGTAGAGGACGACGACCTGCAGCGCGACAGCATTGCCCGCCTGATCGGCGACGATGACATCGAGATCACCGACGTCGGTTTCGCCCAGGCCGCCCTGGACTTGCTGCGGACCAATATCTACGACTGCATGATCATCGACCTCAAGCTGCCGGACATGCTCGGCAACGAACTGCTCAAGCGCATGGCCACCGAGGATATCTGCTCGTTCCCGCCCGTTATCGTCTACACCGGTCGCAACCTGACCCGCGATGAAGAGGCCGAGCTGCGCAAGTATTCGCGCTCTATCATCATCAAGGGAGCCCGATCGCCGGAGCGCTTGCTGGATGAGGTCACACTCTTTCTGCACAAAGTCGAATCCCAGCTGTCCCATGACCGCCAGAAGATGCTCAAGACCGCGCGCAGCCGCGACAAGGTCTTCGAGGGGCGCAAGATCCTGCTGGTCGACGACGATGTGCGTAATATCTTCGCCCTGACCAGCGCCCTGGAGCACAAGGGTGCGGTAGTGGTCATCGGGCGTAACGGCCGTGAAGCTATCGACAAACTCAATGAAGTCGACGATATCGACCTGGTGCTGATGGACGTGATGATGCCGGAAATGGACGGTTACGAGGCCACCGCCTTGATCCGCCAGGACCCGCGCTGGAAAAAGCTGCCGATCATCGCGGTGACGGCCAAGGCCATGAAGGACGATCAGGAGCGCTGCCTCGCGGCGGGTTCCAACGATTACCTGGCCAAGCCGATTGACCTGGATCGTCTGTTCTCACTGATTCGCGTATGGCTACCGAAGATGGAACGCATTTAAGTGGAGCAATGTTTTTTGGACAAAAGCAGCGACATTGAGCTGCGCCTGTTGATCGAGGCGATTTACCTCAAGTACAGCTATGACTTCCGGGATTACTCCGGGGCGTCGGTGAAACGCCGCGTGGCCCATGCGCTGCGCCAGTTCGATTGCGCGACCATATCCGCCCTGCAGGAGCGCGTGCTGCATGACCCGGCGGCGTTCATGCAGTTGCTGCAATTCCTGACGATCCCGGTGAGCGAGATGTTTCGCGACCCGTCGCACTTCCTGGCGATCCGCCAGGAAGTGGTACCGCTGCTCAAGACCTACCCATCGATCAAGATCTGGATCGCGGGCTGCAGTACGGGCGAGGAGGTCTACTCCATGGCCATCCTGCTGCGCGAAGAAGGCCTGCTAGAGCGTACGATCATCTACGCCACTGACATCAACCCGGCGTCACTGGACAAGGCCAAGCAGGGGATTTTCTCCCTGGAGAACGTGCGGGCCTACACCGCCAATTACCAGCAAGCCGGCGGCCAACGTTCATTTGCCGATTACTACACTGCGGCATACGATTACGCGATCTTCGATAAAACGCTGCGCGAGAATGTCACCTTTGCCGACCACAGCCTGGCAACCGATAGTGTATTCTCAGAAACTCAATTAATTTCCTGTCGCAACGTACTGATTTATTTCAATAAAAATCTGCAAGATAGGGCGTTTGGTTTGTTCCATGAGTCGCTGTGTCATCGCGGCTTCCTGGTGCTGGGCAGTAAGGAAACGCTGGATTTCTCCGCCTACGGGAAACAATTCGAAGCGTTGGTCAAACAGGAACGGATCTACCGGAAGCTATGAATCAAGCGGCTGCCAGCCCGGCATCGGTCCGGGGCATAGAAGCTATCGTCATCGGCGCATCCGCCGGTGGCGTGGAGGCGTTGCTGACGATATTCGCTCAGTTGCCGGCAGACTTCGGCTTGCCAATCATCACCGTACTGCACTTGCCGGACGAGCGTCGCAGCCAATTGGCCGAGGTGTTTGACCGGCGTGTCGCCATGCCGGTGGTGGAGGCGCGCGACAAGGAAGTGCTCAAGCCCGGCACCCTGTATTTCGCCGGCCCCGGTTATCACCTGTCGGTGGAGCATGATCGCAGCCTGTCGCTGAGCCAGGAAGACCGTGTGCACCACTCGCGGCCGGCAATTGATTTCCTGTTTGTTTCTGCCGCCGATACCTATGGCAAAGGCCTGCTTGCCATTCTGTTGACCGGTGCCAACCAGGATGGCGCCCGCGGGCTGGCCCACGTCAAGCAACAAGGCGGGACCACCGTGGTGCAAGAGCCCTCTGAAGCACGTGTTGCCGTCATGCCCCGCGCAGCGCTGGCGCTGCATACACCCGACCACATTCTGACGTTGAGCCGCATTGGCTCATTGCTGGCTTCCCTGGAATATTCCCCATGTTAAGTACTGTCCAGGCCAAACTGCTGATCGTCGACGATCTGCCGGAAAACCTGCTGGCCCTCGAAGCGCTGATCAAGCGCGAGGACCGCCAGGTATTCAAGGCATTGAGCGCCGACGAGGCCTTGTCCCTGTTGCTGGAGCACGAATTCGCCATGGCGATTCTCGACGTGCAGATGCCCGGCATGAACGGGTTCGAGCTGGCCGAATTAATGCGCGGTACCGAGAAAACCAAGAATATCCCGATTGTGTTCGTCAGTGCCGCCGGCCGCGAGCTCAATTACGCCTTCAAGGGTTACGAAAGCGGTGCCGTGGACTTTCTGCACAAGCCGCTGGATATCCATGCGGTGAAGAGCAAGGTCAATGTGTTCGTCGATCTGTATCGCCAGAGCAAGGCCATGAAGCAGCAGGTCGAAGCCCTGGAGCGTAGCCGTCGCGAGCAGGAGTTGCTGCTGACGCGCCTGCAGGCTACCCAGGCCGAGCTGGAGCAGGCCGTGCGCATGCGTGACGACTTCATGTCGATCGTCGCCCACGAAGTGCGCACGCCCCTCAATGGGCTGATCCTCGAGACACAGCTGCGCAAGATGCACCTGGCCCGGGACAACGCCGCCGCATTCACCCTGGACAAGATGCACGCCATGGTCGATCGCGACGAGCGCCAGATCCAGAGCCTGATCCGTTTGATCGAAGACATGCTCGACGTGTCGCGTATCCGCACGGGCAAGCTGTCCATTCGCCCGGCGCGCTTTGACCTTACGCAACTGGTGCGCAACCTGGTGGAAAACTTCGCCCCGCAAGTGGCGGCCGCCGACTCGTCCATGCAACTGAGCGCTGAAGGGCCGGTCGAGGGCAACTGGGATGAATTCCGCATCGAGCAGGTCGTGACCAATCTGCTCACCAACGCCCTGCGCTACGGGGCCAAGAGCCCTGTGGATGTGCGCGTGTATACCGCGCATGGGGAAGCGCGGGTTGAAGTGCGTGACCAGGGGATCGGTATCAGCGAAGAGAACCAGAAGCGTATTTTCCAGCAGTTCGAGCGGGTCTCGGCCAGCCAGGTGGCGGCGGGTCTTGGCCTCGGCCTGTTTATTTCCGAGCAGATCGTCGCGGCTCATGGCGGCTCCATCGAGGTCGAAAGCCAGATAGGCGAGGGCGCCCTGTTTCGCGTGTGCCTGCCCCTGGACGCACCGGCGTGAAATCAATCGTCACCTCGACGCAACCTCTGCATGACCCCATGGTCGTAATTGCAGCAAATGACCTGACAAAGGCTTCCCATGAGTGAAGATGCACAAGACGTCGTACTGATCGTCGAAGACGACGAATCCATTATGTTTGTGCTGGGTGAATACCTGGCCGGGCTGGGCTACCGGGTGTTGAAGGCAATCGATGGCGAGCAGGCCTTCGAAATCCTCGCCACAAAGCCGCACCTGGACCTGATGGTCACTGACTACCGCCTGCCGGGCGGGATCTCCGGCGTGCAGATCGCCGAGCCGGCGATCAAGTTGCGCCCCGAGTTGAAGGTCATCTTTATCAGTGGTTATCCGCAGGAAATCCTCGACTGCAACAGCCCGATCACGCGCAACGCGCCGATCCTGGCCAAGCCGTTCGACCTGGATACGCTGCAAGAGCATATCCAGCGGTTGTTGGCGTGAAGTGAAGTTAGCGGCGGCGTCGACATACGCGCTGCCGCCGTTTCTACCTGATCAATGCGTCAGGCCCTGTACGTTAGCCGTGACGGTGCTCACGGGTGTGTAGACAAACTGCCAATCCTTTCCAATGGCGATCCCATCCAGAAAATTCTGCAGGCCTCTCTGACCCGCTTCATCGAGATGGAAGACCGTCATTCCACCGCTTGTCTCTATTGGCTTGCCATTCTTGATCATGGCGACGTCCAGGTCAGGGCTGTTGGTGTTGAACAGGTATAATTCATTATTGTCGGTTTTCTGAATGTAAACGGTGTGGCCGAACGCTCCACCCTCATTGCCATGCTTGAAGTTGAGAAACCCGGACTCCTTGATCTGCGCAGCATCGAAGGTGGTTTTGAGGTGGTCGGGTGTGATCCCCATCAACTCCAGATAACGCGGTGTATAACTGGTCGGGCCTCCATTTTTCGTAGCCGCTTTGACGGCATTGACGGCGTCAGGTGTGAGGTTATGTTCCGCCTGGGCTACATGGACCGAAGCCTGATAGCAGTTTAAACCTTGGTTGCCCGGGGCTTTTTGCAAGGTTTCCCAGCTCACCTTCAAGCGTTCATGGGACATGCTGGCAACCGCGCGCTCGTGAAGGGGGACGTCAAAGAGCGTTTTAAAGCTCCCTTCATCGATGCTAGCCAGTTTTCTCCACTCATCGTCGTGGTCAAAAATCTTGAATTCCAAGCGTTTGGGATGAGTGGCATGCGTTCTGTACTGACCCTGCAGACGTTTGTCACTGAATAGCCTGGTCAGGCCTGCCTCCATTGCCTCGGCGGTTGGAAAGAAAGCAACGCCCGCGTTGGGGTCATAGAAGTAGTATTTTTTGTGGGCGCCATCCACTACAACGCCTGCCGCCATGGCATGCCCCGGCGAGTCGATCATCACGGATTGGGTGACAGTCGAGCGCGAAAGCTCCCGGACCATGTCCTGAGGGGTCACCTGGCGCAATACTTTCTGCGCATGAAAGGTACTTTCTCCCCCGGTAAAGGCTTGAAGGCGACTGAGGGTGCGCATGAACGCTCTGGCTTCTGCCGTATCAGGGCGGGCAGCGGCCTTGAACAGGTTATTAATCAGTGTTTTCTCTTTGCCTTGCTCGACGGCGGTAGCAAGGGCCCGTGACAGGGCCGCACACTGGCCGTCAGAAAACTGCGCTGTCGAACTGAGATAAACGGTCTGCGGCAGTGGAAATACCGTTCCGAAATCAGGGTCGATAGCGTCGATAAACTGGGCCGCCGTTTTCTTTCCTTGCTTAAAGGCCAAGCTGTCGTATTGCCTGACGAGCGTCCCCATGACGCCTGCAGGGGTATCGTTGCCTTGCGCCAAAGCCATCAATTCCATCGCTGTCAGATTTTTGGTTTTGCTGATCAAGTCTTTCGGCGGATTGGTGCTGTAATACGCCGCTTCAAATTCAAACTTTCCCACGCCAAATTTGGAACGTTTGACCGCCGCGTCCCATCGGGCCTTGATCGCTTTTTCACTGTCCGTTAATACCCGTTGACCCACCGCCCAGTCTCCAAAGGCGGGGGAGGTGCCCCCCATGGACGGTACGAAGTCATTGAGCGCCGTGCCGAACGCTTGGCGCGAGGCTGGATCGTAGCGGTACCATTTCCCATGCCTGAGCACTGCAGCGGCTTCCAGAGTATCTTCTGCACGCTTGTAGGTGCCCGTAGCGACGGCGTCGTAGTGTTTGCTCGCGGCCTTGAGCAGGTCATAGTGACCGGCGCCCTTGAGCGTGTTGACGGCGCTGGCGCCGGCCGACAGCACAGGACGGGCACCGCGCTTGATCAACTGTGTGCCACCCCGGGCCAGGTCCACCCAACCCTCTACCGGGTTGAGGCTGCCAAGGGCGCCACGTCCGACGATTTTTGCCCCGCGAGTCAATCTATTCAGGGTTGATGCGCCCGCTTGAACGGCTCTGGCGCCTCTAGCGGCCGTGCCTATGCCGACGGCAAAACCGAACGCGTCGAAGGCCAAGTCAACCATGCCATCGCCAATGTTACCGGCGCGAAAGTTCTGGATCGCCGCGCGCAGGGGAATGAGGTCGAGCATGAACTCGCGGGCTTTTTTGTAGAACGGGACTTCAGTGTCAAAGGTTGTGATGCCCCTGGCCTCATCCTCGAGCGCCCGGATGCCGAGATCTTGCACCAAGGCGTCGGCAATGTACCGGGTCCTCTCGCTGGTAAAGCTCTCTGGCATGCCCCTTGGGCGTTTTTCCCCTGCGATGTTGGATGAATAACTACCGGCAGGTTCAACGTCCAAGAGCATTTTATGGACGTAAATATCCATTAGATCGCCACGCCCTATTGGATGGTCGATTAATTCATTGCGTTTGTGAACACTGTTTGCTTTCGTGCTGATTTCATACAGGTTGACGTTGCCACCCAATTGGGCTTTAACCAATAGGCTGCCAGGTACCTTCCACGCTTCGCTAGGTCTCGCGCGATAGTGAATGCTCGGTAGCCTGTATTCCTTGAGCAGGGTGATTTTCCCGTACTCAAGGTTTTTTCTATCCTCAAGCGGCAGCGCTGCGATCAGGTGCTTGACTTGCGTGCCCGCCGACTGCTCCGCCGAGGAAAAATACGTGTAGAGCTGGGTGTGAAACATCTCGTTAACATCTGGGAGTTTGCCCGCGTTGGCGGCTATACGCCTGATGTCTACGTCGGCGGACGACGACGTCCATTGTGTTCCTCTGAGTTCACCCTTCAGGTAAAGATCCAACACCGAGTACGGTCCGGGAAAGTCGCGATTCTCAACGAAGGGTGTCAGGCACTTATTCTCGAACGGCAGATTTCCAAAGGCATCCTTGAGCGCTTCGAGCGCCATCTTCTGGCGCTCGGGCATCGCTGTCGACTGCACCTGCGAGGCCTCGCGCAGCGCCGACACCTGAGCGTTGAATGCACTGAAGACACGCCGCATCTGCGCGTCTGTGTAGGCGTCCAGCGTATCAAGCGGGATGATGCCCTGGGCAACCCCCCAGTCTTTGAGCGCATCCTGTTGAGCGCTTTGCTCCACCTGCCGCGCCTGTTCGGTCACGGGGGCCAGTTCAGACCGTCGCATGATGTCTGCGTAGTTCATGTGCGCAGTGGCACCCGGCGCCTGGCTCTCCAGGCACGCCACCGCAGTACACAAGCTCACCCAGCTATGGGACCCGTAGGTGATTCTTTCGGGCATATCCTTGACCAGGAAGGCTGGCGCCCTGCGAGACAACAACACATGGGCCGCAATAGGTGCGAGCTCGGCGCTGGCGCGGCCTTTTGCAACCAGGTGGCTGACCAGGCCTGCCACCACGACGGAGGGATGCTGGCCCCAGTGTTCGTAACGGGCCATATCAAACCCGGCGATGCCGGTCCTGGCGGGAGCGGAGGTGTTTGCGGCTTCGGATTCCTTATCAAGCGTGGCGCCCAAGGCGCCCAAGGTCCAGTCGTTGTTGCTCTGCGAAGTCGATACGCCATCGAACTTTTCCTGCAGGGCCTTACCCAGTGCCTGGGCCTTCGGTGTAGCGAGCAAGGTTTGAATAAACCGAGTCGGATCATGCAGTTCGTGTGGCGCGAACGACTGGTTGTGTGTCAGGTATCCCAGCACACCTTTGTTTTCGTCATAATGTTGCAGGTCACCCAGACCCACGGTGTTTTGGCGCAAGGCATTTCTCACGTTGTACCGATCGTCATCATTCAGTGGGACAGGCCAGGACAACGCTCCGCCTAGGTTTCCGTGAGGAAGCAGGGAAAGTGGCGGGGTAGTCAGAATGCGGCCGAGGTTGAATAATTCATCGCGGCGCCTGGGCACCTCCCAGCCGTTGTCGCTGATGTAGGTGTGGAGGCTGACCGTTGGGTGTGTTTGCAACCCCTGGAAGGGCGAATCGGCATGCAGAGAGAGGCTGACGCTGCCCATTTTCTCGCGGATAAGTTGCTCTATCTTCTCTTCAACGTACGACGGTGACAGGTACAGGCTGTCAAGGGGGTCCTTTGTCGTGCGGTAGACGAGCCCCTCGGACAACTCGTCGACCGCCAGGACGATATCGCTCAGCGCCAACGCGGCGCTGGTCTGGTCGTGGATAGTGGCCAGCTTGGCCTTTGCATCCTGCAGAGCCTCGTCGGATCGTTCAGGCGCAAGTGAGCTGGGGCCGAAGGCCTTGGCGCGTTCGAGTTCGGTGGCACGCGCCTCGGCAGATTCCCTGGTTTGCCCGATGATGGGCTCGCCATAAAAGCCCGCGACCGCCTGGTAAGGCGCCCATGTCGTGTTTGACGCGCCATAGATATAGCCAGACCCAGAGCCAGTGGTCAGCGCTTTGGCCGCCTGCATGATGGGCGCCATCATCGAGGTCCAGGCGTGGCCATGGTCGAAGCCCGAAAATGTCTTACGCTGACCGTCGACCATGGCGGTGATGTAGTTTTCCCTGGGGTTGATCTCTATCGCTTTAGACCGATCAATCTTCTGGTCAGCCGCCCACCTGACGAAATGTGGATTGTTCATCACACCGTGCAGGTGTGACCACCACTGGCCAAAGGCAGAAGCAGGGGGGATGTGGTCGATATCACCCAGTCGACCGGTACGGGATCCCAGGCGCAGCGCTTGCGCTACAAGGCCGGCCAACTCACTGTCGCCTTTGGCCCGCGCGTCGCCATCCGAGGGCTCTGGCATGATGACCGTGCTGCTGTCGTGCTCCACGGACTGTGTTCGGTTGACGATCGGAGCTTTGAATTCGGCGCTCAGCGGCAGTTGACGCCGAGCGGTGACGTGGCTGGAAGGAATCATGGTTGGACGGACTCGTAAGGTAATTTCAGGCTGACCTCAGCGAATTTTCATGCGCGTCGGTGTAAACCTTCGTGTCCCCCCAGGGTGTTACGGTTCCAGTCCCCCCAGCTGTTCAATATGTCAGCGCTTTTCGGCAGCTAGCTCACGCGTGAATCATCTCCCGCACCTTCGCCGTCAACAGATCAAACGTAAACGGCTTGGTGATCAACTGCATGCCGGGGTCCAGGAAACCACCCCGTACTGCCGCGTGTTCGGCATACCCGGTGATAAACAACACTTTGAGCCCGGGCCGGATCTTGCGACCGATTTCCGCCATCTGCCGTCCGTTCATGCCCGGCAGGCCGACGTCACTGATCAACAGGTCAATGCGCTGCTCGGACTCAAGGATGGGCAACGCCGTGTCGGCATCACCGGCTTCGACAAACGCATAACCCAACTCTTTGAGCACGGCACAGACCAGCACCCGCACCGCCGGGTCATCCTCGACGATCAATATGGTTTCACCCACATTGGCGACGGACAGCAATGTCGGGTTGAGCGGCTCCTGGGTGTGCAGTTCGCCAACAAAGCGTGGCAGGAACAGGCTGACCGTGGTGCCTATGCCGACTTCACTGTGGATGGTGACATGCCCGTGGGACTGGCGCGCGAAGCCATAAATCATCGACAGCCCCAGGCCGGTGCCCTGGCCGATGGGCTTGGTGGTGAAAAACGGGTCAAACACGCGCGTTAGCAAGTGTTCGGGAATACCGCAGCCGGTATCGCTGACGCTCAGTTCGACGTAATCGCCTGGCGTCAACGTGCCATAGGCCGCGGTAAACACGCTGTCGAGGTGGCGGTTGCTGGTTTCGACCACCAGCTTGCCACCGCCGGGCATGGCATCGCGCGCATTGATCACCAGGTTGAGCAGGGCGCTTTCGAGTTGGTTGGGGTCGGCTTCGGCGGTCCACAGTTCAGCGGCCAGGCGCATATCCAGGGCGATGCTTTCATTGATGCTGCGTTGCAACAGCTCGCCCATGGAGGTGACCAGCTGGTTGATCTCAACGGGCTTGGAATCCAGTGACTGGCGACGGGAGAAGGCCAGCAAGCGGTGGGTCAGGCCAGCGGCGCGGTTGGCCGACGTCACACCCAGGTCGATCAGGCCGTCGAGATCGTCCAGTTTGCCGCGAGCAACACGCCTTCGCAGTAACTCCAGGCTGCCGATGATGCCGGTCAGCATGTTGTTGAAGTCATGGGCGATGCCGCCGGTCAATTGCCCGACCGCCTCCATTTTCTGCGATTGGCGCAACGCCTCTTCATTAGTACGCAGTTGCGCAGTGCGCTCCTCGACTTGCTGTTCAAGTGTTTCCAGCGTGCGTTGCAGGCGCAGCTCGCTTTCGCTGAGGTCGATCAGCCGGTCACGGGCTTCGTATTGCCGCCGGCGCCCACGCAACGCGGCGCTCACCAGGCTGATCAACGTGATGGGGTGGAAGGGCCGCTCCAGGAAGGTCACGTTGCCCAGCAAGCCACTGAGGTGGGAGGAACCACTCTGTTCGCTGCCGCCGTGGTGAGTCATCAATACGATGGGCAGGTCCGACCAGGCCGGCTGCTGGTGCAGGTGCTCCAGCAGCGGCTCAAGGTCGACACCGCGCAGGGCCTCGGCCGCAATCACGAGCAGGCCCGCGCCTTCTTCAAGCGCGTCGCAGAGCATTGTCAGGTTGCTGGCGATCATGCCGGTGTAGCCGGCCTCATTAAGCATCGCCAGCGCCAATGAGCCGTCACGACCCAAGGGCGCCAGGATGATTGCACGCTCGGAGACAGGGGATAGGGCAGTCACTATCCCTCTTCCTTGAGCAGAGGCGAGCCGGTGCCGGTGAACGTTGGAATACCGCGCAATACGCCCTGGAAGTTATCCAGGGGCTCGCCGACCGTCAGGCCGCGGCTGCCGATGCGATATTCACGAATAGTCGATTCATGTATGCCCGTGCGTTTCTTGATGATCGAAATGGCACGGCGTACCTTGCCCAGCGCCTCGAAGTAACGCAGCAGAATCACAGTGTCGGCCAGGTAGGTGATGTCCACCGGCGCCTGCATGTCACCGACGAGGCCGTGCTGGGCGACCGTCATGAAGGTCGCGGCGCCGCGACGGTTCAGGTACAGCAACAGTTCGTGCATGTGCAGGATCAGCGCATTTTCTTCCGGCATGGCAGCCTGGTAGCCGTTGATGCTGTCGATGACCACGGTCTTGATGCCACGCTCGTCCACGCAACGGCGCACTCGATGGGAGAACTCGCCCGGGGTCAACTCGGCAGCGTCTACCTGCTCGATCAGCAGATTGCCGGTGGCCTGCAGGGCCGCGAGGTCGATGCCCATGTTTTTCATGCGCTCGAACAGCAGGCCCAGCTCTTCATCAAAGATAAACAGCGCAGCTTTCTCGCCACGGGCCACGGCGGCCGCGGCAAAGATCATCGAGATCAGCGACTTACCGGTACCCGCCGGGCCGAGGATCAAGCTGCTGGAGCCGGTCTCGACACCGCCGCCCATCAATGAATCGAGTTCGGCGATGCCACTGCTCAATGTCTCACGCACGTAGCCGCCGCGATGTTCGGCCGCGACCAGCCGCGGGAACACATGGATGCCGTCGGCCATGATGGTGAAGTCGTGAAAGCCGCCGCGGTACTTCTGCCCGCGGTATTTCACCACCCGAACGCGGCGGCGCTCGGCGCCGTAGTTGGGGGTCAGCTCTTCCAGGCGGATCACCCCGTGGGCGACGCTGTGCACGGTTTTGTCGAGGGATTCGGTGGTCAGGTCGTCCAGCAGCAGCACGGTGGCGTCGTAGCGCACAAAGTAATGCTTGATCGCCAGGATTTGCCGGCGATAGCGCAAGGAGCTCTGGGCGAGCAAGCGGATCTCGGAAAGGCTATCGACCACTACGCGGGTCGGCTTGACCCGTTCGACCACCTCGAAGATCTGCCGGGTGGCTTCACCCAGTTCCAGGTCGGAGGAGTACAGCAGGCTCTGCTGGTGCTCGGCGTTGAGCAGGCTCTCCGGTGGGGTCAGTTCAAAGATATGGATATTGTCATCCAGGTCCCAGCCATGGGATTCGGCGCCCTGGCGCAACTCACGCTCCGTCTCGGACAGCGTGATGTACAAGCATGTCTCACCGTTCTTGGCGCCAGCTTGCAGGAAGTGCAGCGCGACGGTGGTCTTGCCGGTGCCGGGTTCGCCTTCCAGTAGGAACAGGTGGCTGCGCGATAGCCCCCCGGCAAGAATGTCATCAAGACCTTCGATGCCGGTGGCCGCCTTTTCACTGAACAGCTCTTTGGATGTAGACAAGAAGTGCCCTCAGGTCACGTACAAGTAGAGGGGCGCGCCACCTCAGGCGCGCCATAAACTCTTGACCGTGCTGGCCTGTGGCGGTTCAACACTTCGTAATATTTGTATCGACGTGAGCGGCGTCAAAGGCCTTGCTGCAAGGCGGGATCGTCCGGATTCTGCTGTTCGAGTTGTGCCAGCAGCACCTGTACGTTCTGCAATTGGCCACTCTCTTTCCAATAATTGACGAGCAGTACCCGCGCTTTGCGATTGGCCGGATGGCGCTGGATGATTTCTTCCAGTTGGCGCTGGGCCGCTTCCAATTCCTGCTGGGCGTGCAGGGTGGTAGCCAGGTCGTAGCGATAATCCTGATTGTCCGGCTCCAGTTCTACCGCCTTGGACAGGCCAAGCAGCGCATAGGTGCGTTCGCCATGGTGCAACAGCCACAGGCCCAGGGCGTGTTGCAGGTAGGCCGATTCGGGATGCGCCGCCAGTTGGCGCGCCAGCAACTGGCGTGATTCGTCAGTCTTGCCTTGTTTGTCCAGCAGTTCGATCTGCGCGACGACGGCCTGCAGGTTGTCCGGTTGCAGGCGCATGGCCTGTTCCAAGGCGTTCTGCGCGTCCGGCAACAGGGCACTGTGGATGTAGAGGCGCGCCAGTTGGATCCAGCTTTCTGCGGTTTCGGGCTGGGCCTTGAGCGTTTTCATGAACTCGTCCAGTACCTGCTGCAAGGGCCCGAAGTACAGGCCCAAGGTGTCGGGCGACAACCCAAGCAACGCATTCGCGGCGGCAAACCGCACCTCCTGCTCGGGGTCATCCAGCACGGGGCCGAGCAGCAGCGTGCGCTGGCCGGTCGGCACCAGGCCGACAATGCTGTGGATGGCCGCCTCGCGGACCAGCGGTGAATCGCTGCTCAGGTCTTTGTCCGCGAGCTTCAAGGCTTGGGGGCTGGGGTAGTTGGGCAGTTCGGCATGCAGTGCGGCCCGGCGCTCGGGAGTCAAGTCCGGCCGCCCCAGTTGCTGGTACAACACGCGCGCCGCGCCGGGCTCACCGTTATGCGCCTGTTTCAGGGCCTTGGCGTAGCCATGGGCGATGGCGGGCGGCACGGCCACCGGTGTGGAACGGGAGAAATACCAGGTGATCAGCACAATCAACAACAGGGCGCACAGGCCGATGATGGAGTAACGGCGTGACTTTGACATGCAGGCGTCCGAAAGCTTGGGCAGCTAGTACAAAGTCGTCAGCTTCGGTCAGACCACGGCAGGTGTCAAACCCGTGTCAGGTCAGCACGTATTCCACCGGTTCCAGGGGCGGCGGCAGATCGGTTTCGCCGAGGGCAGCCAAGACTTCGCGCTCAAGGGTACGCAGGATCGCATTGCAGGGCAGGTCGTTCTCGTCAAAGCCGAACGGGTCCTCTAGGTCATCGCCAATTTCATCGAGGCCAAAGAACGTGTAGCTGACGATGGCGGTGAACACCGGCGTCAACCAGCCCAGCGGCTCGGCCATCGCAAACGGCAACAGGATGCAGAACAGGTAAATGGTGCGATGCAGCAGCAAGGTGTAGGGGAACGGCAGTGGCGTGCTCTTGATGCGTTCGCAGGAGGCCTGCACTTGGCTGAGACTGACCAACCGGGTTTCCAGCTGGGTGTAGCGCCATTCGCTGATCACGCCTCGCTCGGCCAGCTCGGACAACCTCGCGCCCAGCTGTTGCAGCAGGCTGTCGGGGAGGTTGGGGTGGTGGGGCGCGACCTTGCCCCAAGGCTGTATGGCCAGGGCCTCATCTTCGTGGCGCAGGCGTGCGATCAAGCCATGGGCAAAGCCACACACGTTGCGCAGCAAGCCAGCGCGTTCGGCCGGGTCACTGAGCACCTGGGTTTCGCGAATCAACGAGCGCACATCGATGATCATCTGCCCCAGTTGCTTGCGGCCTTCCCACCAGCGGTCATAGCAGGCGTTGTTGCGAAAGCTCATGAAGATCGACAGCGACAGCCCGAGCAGGGTGAACGGCGTCGCATTGACCTTGGAGAAATACGCCGGGTGCAGGGTCTCTACCAGCACGATGACCGAGGCCAGCAAGGTCACCAACAGGCTGCGCAAGGCAATGCGCTTGGCAATCGACCCCTTGAGGGAAAACAGGATGCCCAGGAGGTTGGGTTTGGGGCGGACTATCATCGATGCAGGCTTCTTTTCGTGGAGCAGCTGGGGTGGCGCAGGCCTACAGGTTAGAAGCCTGATCCCTGGCCGTCCAATCGCTTGGGCTGACCGGTTGATCGGCGAGGTCGATGACTGGCCAAAACAGTCAGGCAGGTTGAAGGCTTTGACCATTGCCGCGCGTGCGCTGCGGGGCGACTATTTCGACGATTCGGACCGTTCAAGGAAACAACAATGCAGATTGAAAACAAGATCTTCCTGGTCAGCGGCGGTGCCTCGGGCCTCGGCGCGGCGACTGCCGAGATGCTGGTCGCCGCCGGTGCCAAGGTCATGCTGGTGGACCTGAATGCCGACGCCGTGGCAGCCAAGGCCAAGCAGCTCGGTGATAACGCCCGCAGCGCTGTCGCGGATATCAGCCAGGAAGCGGCCGCCGAAGCCGCCGTGCAGGCCACGGTCGCAGCGTTTGGTGGCCTGCACGGGCTGGTGAACTGCGCTGGCGTGGTGCGTGGCGAAAAAATTCTCGGCAAGAACGGCCCACACGGCCTGGCCAGCTTTGCCCAGGTGATCAACGTCAACCTGATCGGCAGCTTCAACCTGTTACGCCTGGCCGCCGCCGCCATCGCTGAAACCGAGGCGAATGCCGATGGCGAGCGCGGCGTGATCATCAACACCGCCTCCGTGGCCGCATTTGACGGGCAAATCGGCCAGGCTGCGTATTCCGCGTCCAAGGGTGCCATCGCCAGCCTGACATTGCCGGCTGCACGTGAACTGGCGCGCTTTGGTATTCGCGTGATGACCATTGCCCCCGGCATCTTCGAAACACCGATGATGGCCGGCATGACCCCGGAAGTACGCGACTCCCTGGCAGCCGGCGTGCCATTTCCACCACGGCTGGGCAAACCCGCCGAATACGCCGCGCTGGTGCGGCACATTATTGAAAACAGCATGCTCAATGGTGAGGTGATCCGTCTCGACGGCGCCTTGCGCATGGCGGCCAAATAAGGAGCAATCTCCATGACCGACCCTATCGTTATTGTCAGCGCCGTGCGCACGCCCATGGGCGGCTTCCAGGGCGACCTCAAGGGCCTGACTGCGCCGCAGCTGGGTTCCGCTGCGATTCGCGCCGCCGTCGAGCGTGCCGGTATCGCCACCGATGCCGTGGATGAAGTGCTGTTTGGCTGTGTATTGCCCGCAGGCCTCGGCCAGGCACCGGCGCGTCAGGCTGCCTTGGGCGCCGGGCTGGACAAGGCCACGCGTTGCACCACCCTCAACAAGATGTGCGGCTCGGGCATGGAAGCGGCAATCCTGGCCCATGACTCGCTTTTGGCCGGCAGCGTCGACGTGGTCATTGCCGGGGGCATGGAGAGCATGTCCAACGCGCCGTACCTGCTCGACCGCGCGCGTAGCGGCTACCGCATGGGGCACGGCAAGGTGCTTGATCACATGTTCCTCGATGGCCTGGAAGACGCCTACGACAAAGGCCGCCTGATGGGCACCTTCGCCGAAGACTGTGCCCTGCATAACGGCTTTACCCGCGAGGCCCAGGACGCGTTCGCCATCGCTTCGCTGACCCGTGCCCAAGAAGCCATTACCCATGGCAGCTTCGCCGCTGAAATCGTCCCGGTGCAGGTCACCGTGGGCAAAGAACAGAAAACCATCTTGCATGATGAACAGCCGCCCAAGGCCAAGATCGACAAGATCGGCAGCCTGAAGCCGGCTTTCCGTGAAGGCGGCACCGTGACGGCGGCCAACTCCAGCTCGATTTCCGATGGGGCAGCGGCCTTGTTGCTGATGCGTCAGTCCGAGGCGCACAAGCGCGGCCTCAAGCCCTTGGCGGTTATCCATGGCCATGCGGCATTTGCCGATGAACCGGGGCTGTTTCCCGTGGCGCCGGTGGGGGCGATCCGCAAGCTGATGACCAAGACCGGCTGGAGCCTGGACGCGGTCGATCTGTTCGAGATCAACGAAGCCTTTGCCGTGGTCAGCCTGGTCACCATGAGCAAGCTGGAGATCCCCCACGCCAAGGTCAATATTCATGGCGGCGCCTGCGCCCTGGGCCATCCGATCGGTGCATCCGGTGCACGGATCCTGGTGACCCTGCTCTCGGCCCTGCGCCAGAAAGGTCTCAAGCGTGGGGTCGCCGCGATTTGCATCGGCGGTGGCGAAGCCACGGCGATGGCCGTCGAATGCCTGTATTAAGGAGTCCAGATGCTGCCCAATGACGAACAACTGCAAATCAGCGACGCCGCCCGGCAGTTTGCCCAGGAACGGCTGAAACCCTTTGCCGCCGAATGGGACCGCGAGCACCGCTTCCCCAAGGAGGCCATCGGTGAAATGGCCGAGCTGGGCTTTTTCGGCATGCTGGTGCCGGAACAGTGGGGCGGTTGCGATACCGGTTACCTGGCCTACGCCATGGCCCTGGAAGAAATCGCCGCGGGTGACGGCGCGTGCTCGACGATCATGAGCGTGCACAACTCGGTGGGTTGCGTGCCGATTCTCAAGTTCGGTAACGACCACCAGAAAGAGCAATTCCTCAAGCCCCTGGCCAGCGGCGCCATGCTTGGTGCCTTTGCGCTCACCGAACCGCAGGCGGGCTCCGATGCCAGCAGCCTGAAGACCCGGGCGCGCCTGGAAGGCGACCATTACGTCCTGAACGGCTGCAAGCAGTTCATCACCTCCGGCCAGAATGCCGGGGTAGTGATTGTGTTTGCCGTGACCGACCCGGCTGCGGGCAAACGCGGGATCACCGCGTTTATCGTGCCCACCGACTCGCCGGGCTACAGCGTGGCACGGGTCGAAGACAAACTCGGCCAGCATGCGTCCGATACCTGCCAGTTGCTGTTCGAAGACGTGAAGGTGCCGGTCGCCAATCGGCTGGGGGAGGAGGGCGAAGGCTACAAGATTGCCTTGGCCAACCTCGAAGGGGGCCGCGTGGGCATCGCCTCGCAATCGGTGGGCATGGCCCGCGCAGCCTTTGAAGCGGCCCGCGACTATGCCCGTGAGCGCGAAAGCTTCGGCAAGCCGCTTATCGAACACCAGGCCGTAGCGTTTCGCCTGGCAGACATGGCGACCCAGATCGCGGTAGCCCGGCAAATGGTGCATTACGCCGCTGCCCTGCGCGACAGCGGCAAGCCGGCGTTGGTGGAAGCCTCGATGGCCAAGCTGTTTGCGTCGGAAATGGCCGAGAAAGTCTGTTCGGCCGCCTTGCAAACCCTGGGCGGTTACGGTTACCTGAACGACTTCCCCCTGGAGCGGATCTACCGCGACGTGCGGGTCTGCCAGATTTACGAAGGTACCAGCGATATCCAGCGCATGGTCATCTCACGCAACCTCTAAGGAGCCGATACATGAGTTACGAAACCATTTTGCTCGACGTCCAGGGCCGCGTCGGGCTGATTACCCTCAATCGCCCGCAAGCCCTGAACGCCCTGAACGCGCAGCTGGTCAGCGAGCTGAACCAGGCATTGGACAGCCTGGAAGCCAATCCTGAAATCGGCTGCATAGTGCTGACTGGCTCGAAAAAAGCCTTCGCCGCCGGCGCCGACATCAAGGAAATGGCCGAGCTGACTTACCCGCAGATCTACCTTGACGACCTGTTCAGCGACAGCGACCGCGTGGCCAACCGCCGCAAGCCGATCATCGCCGCCGTCAACGGCTTCGCCC